>ENA-OPET01000113-OPET01000113.1-human-gut-metagenome-genome-assembly--contig:-NODE-113-length-24822-cov-1.915815_pt1 | contig 24822 bp, 23 predicted proteins | sample MGYA00241641_ERZ501545 | MGnify/ENA primary metagenome ERZ501545 (study PRJEB25962, sample SAMEA2042391) | human gut metagenome | biome: human gut; feature: human-associated habitat; material: faeces... | reverse complement strand
ACAACTGAATCCTGTTTCCATTTACACAAAATTGTGGACAGTGTCTATATCTTGCCAATCCTTATTTGAAGTATCCCACAGGATGATTCATCATTGGCATTTGGCTATCTTTCAATTTCAAAACTTTCTTCAATTGTTCATTGTCCATCGAAGCGCGTGGCACTGTTGCTATGTTAGCAGCGGAACAGAATATTGAAATATTTTGAGAAACGATGCCGGAATCCATAGCACCCATCAACTGGCTGCGTGCACTCTTCGCATCTCCAAATCTGGAAAGATCACTGATTAACACCAAAGACACCGGAGCTGTTTTCACAAATGCCTGTCCACCGGCTACTGCTCCACGATGATCTCCTTCAGCAACCAGAGTCAACTGATGATTTTTAGCATCATACAGATAACTTCCTTCAGGTAATACTACATATACATCCACATCCTGCTTATTCAACGCTGACGGAGCTGTTCTCATTCCAGCCTCCTTACGGTTTATCCCATTAGCAGCCCATAACAAATCAGACAGATCCGACAAACTCAATGATTTAGAAGCATACTCGCGAGTTGAATGTCGTTCAGACAATGCCTTCATCACCGCACCGGTACGGTTTAAATTAGGCTTCGGCAATTTAATCACTTTATCAGCAGCAAAAGCAGCCACCGAAAGCATTAAACAAACTAACAATAGTTGTACTTTTCTCATAACTGTGGTATTTAAAAATTGATAGACAAATATAAATAAAAAAGGTCTGTATTCGTTGCAGAATACAGACCTTTTAAGAGTTTATTAGGCTTAATTATTTCTTATCACCGAAATAACGGTTGTACAATCCTTCAAAACCTTTACCGTGACGAGCTTCGTCTTTGCACATTTCATGAACAGTGTCATGGATAGCATCCAGATTCAAAGCTTTAGCACGAGTTGCGATACGTTTTTTATCTTCGCATGCACCTTGTTCAGCATCTTTGCGTTTCTGCAGGTTTGTTTTAGTATCCCACACGCAGTCGCCCAACAATTCTGCAAACTTAGCAGCATGTTCAGCTTCTTCCCAAGCGTAACGTTTGAAAGCTTCAGCTACTTCAGGATAACCTTCGCGGTCTGCCTGACGGCTCATTGCCAAATACATACCAACTTCTGTACATTCACCCATGAAATGATTGTTCAAATCCTTAATCATTTCTTCATCACAACCTTTTGCTACGCCGATAACGTGTTGGTCTGCAAATTCCAATCCACCTTCTGTTTCTACCATTTCGTTAAACTTAGAAGCAGGCGCTTTACACAACGGACATTTTTCAGGAGCTGCATCACCTTCATGAATATAACCACAAACTGTACAAATAAACTTTTTCATAATTTCTTTTTTTATTAGTTAGTCAATATTTTATTTATTAGTTAGTCATTTACTCTCTATCCTTTTTAACTTCTTTCTTAATCTTCTTTAGAACAAGCAGGGCATATACCTTTATAATATTGGTGAATTTCATCCACTTTGAATCCATTCATATCAATTTGCTCTACTTTTTTCACTTCATTACTATAGGGTAAATCGAATATTTTACCACATTTCTTGCAAAGGAAATGAGCATGTAGGGAAGTATCGCCGTCAAAACACGCATTCTTTTCATCAATTGTAAGCATTAAAGCTGCTCCATGCTCGACAAAGAGTTTCAGTGTATTATACACTGTAGTCTTGGACAAGGTTGGAATATCCTTACATAGCGCCAAATAAATCTCATCGATAGAAGGATGAGTTTTATGAGCCAACAAATAATCCATAATAGCTATGCGCTGTACGGACGGCTTAATGTTATAACTGATAAGATAATCGTAACTCTTCATATATTCCCTTTTTGTAACTATTACAATTTTATTTCATGTGCAAAGATAGATAGTTATTCGCAACAAACAAATAAATCACGCACTTTTTTTTATTTTTTTTATTTAGAGGTATAAATCGGGAAAGAATGATTAATTTTGCAGGTATATATAATAATAGGTATAATATGAAATACGGTTTTGTAAGAGTGGCGGCTGCCATTCCGATAGTGAAAGTGGCTGACTGCAAATTTAATGCACAACAGATTGAAACTCAAATTGCCATAGCAGACGGGAAAGGAGTACAAATTATCATTTTCCCCGAACTAAGTATTACAGGGTATACTTGCGCCGACTTGTTCGGTCAGTCTTTACTGTTGGAAGAAGCAGAAATGGCTTTAATGCAAATTATGAATAATACCCGACAAATGGATATCATCTCTATTATAGGGATGCCTGTGGTTATGAATTCCACGCTGCTGAACAGTGCTGTTGTTTTCCAAAAAGGGAAAATACTGGGTATTGTTCCTAAAACATATTTACCTAATTATAAAGAGTTCTATGAACAACGCTGGTTTACCTCTGCTCTGAACCACCCGGATGCCAATGTACGCCTCTGCGGACAAAATGTACCGGTCAGCGCCAACCTGCTTTTCGACACTCCGGAAACTTGCTTTGGCATTGAAATCTGCGAAGACATGTGGGCCCCCATTCCGCCCAGTTCCGCATTAGCACTGAAAGGAGCGGAAATCATTTTCAACATGTCTGCCGACAATGAAGGAATAAGCAAGCATAATTATGTCCGTTCATTAGTCAGTCAACAATCAGCACGCTGTCTGGCAGGATATGTATTCAGTTCATCCGGTTTCGGCGAATCAACCACAGACGTTGTTTTTGCAGGCAACGGACTGATATATGAAAACGGCACGTTACTTGCCGAGTCTGAACGTTTCTCATTCAAGGAACAATTGGTCATCAGTGAAATAGACGTGGAGCGTCTTCGTGGTGAACGGTTGACCAATACCACTTTTGCCGCCAATATCGGCAACTGCCCGGGACGTCCCGCCATCCACATCAGTACAGAATTTGTCAACACACGCGATCTTAGTCTGACGCGCAGTATAGAAGCTCATCCTTTTGTTCCTCAAGGCAAAGAATTGGATGAACGCTGTGAAGAAATCTTCGCTATCCAAATAGCAGGACTAGCCAAACGTCTGGTACACACTCACTGCAAGACTGTAGTAGTCGGTATTTCCGGTGGTCTGGATTCCACCTTGGCACTTTTGGTCTGTGCCAAGACTTTCGATAAATTGGATCTGCCACGAAAAGGTATCATCGGCATCACCATGCCTGGTTTCGGTACTACCGACCGTACTTATAACAATGCTCTCCACCTGATGGCTTCACTAGGTGTTACCATTAAAGAAATCAGCATAAAGGAATCCTGCATCCAACACTTTAACGATATTAACCACGACATGACCGTACACGATGTAACCTACGAAAACAGCCAGGCACGCGAACGGACTCAAATTCTGATGGATGTTGCCAACCAACTGGGCGGTCTTGTCATTGGTACGGGAGACCTTTCAGAACTTGCCCTAGGCTGGGCCACCTACAATGGCGACCATATGTCTATGTACGGAGTCAATGGAAGCATTCCCAAAACACTGGTCAAATACCTGGTAAATTGGGTGGCTTTGAATGGCATGGATAATGAATCACGTATTACCCTGCTCGATATTGTAGACACTCCTATCAGTCCCGAACTGATTCCTGCTGATGAAAACGGCAATATAAAACAAAAGACAGAAGATTTGGTAGGACCATACGAACTGCATGATTTCTTCCTTTATCAATTCCTACGTTTCGGTTTTCGTCCCGCCAAGATATTCTTCCTGGCAAGTATCGCTTTTCGTGATACATACGATGAGGAAACAATCAAAAAATGGCTTACTATATTCTGCCGCCGTTTCTTTCAACAACAATTCAAACGCTCTTGCCTGCCCGATGGTCCCAAAGTGGGATCTGTATCACTCAGTCCCCGAGGTGACTGGCGTATGCCGAGCGATGCCAGTGCAGCTTCATGGCTGAAAGAATGCGAAGAGCTATAAACCACATAAAAAAGTAAGTCGGCTTCAAAGACAAAGTAACTTAACTTAGTTGGGCGAGTAAGTTAAGTTACTTTGTCTTTGAAGCCGACTTAAATACATCCCTTGCTTGAGGGTACTTCAAAATGGTAAATATCTCTTCTCACAGCCATCTTTATGGCACGAGCCAAAGCTTTGAAAATACCTTCTATTTTATGATGCTCATTCTGCCCCTCGGCTTTGATATTTAAATTCATACGAGCTGCATCACTCAATGATTTAAAAAAATGAAGAAACATCTCGGTAGGCATCTCCCCTATTTTCTCCCGATGAAACTCAGCATCCCATACCAACCATGCTCTACCGCCAAAATCCAAAGCTACCCGACAAAGACAATCATCCATGGGCAAGCAATATCCGTAACGCTCAATGCCACGCTTGCTGCCCAATGCCCGATAAATACATTCACCCAAAGCAATGGCGGTATCTTCAATAGTATGATGTTCGTCCACTTCCAAATCACCTTTTACTTTAATGATCAGGTCAATACCACCATGCTTTCCAATCTGTTCCAACATGTGATCAAAAAAACCAATACCTGTGGAAATATCACATTTTCCGCTGCCATCTAAATTTAAGCTGATATAAATATCCGTTTCCTTCGTAGTACGACGGACCTCCGCTATACGTTCTCCGGCAAAAAGGAATTCAGCGACCTTATCCCAATCCGTAGTCGCCAATACACAGTAGGATTCCAAATTCTTTTCCTTCAGAATATCCATATTTTCTTGCAACAAAATAGCCTTACAGCCCATATTTCTAGCCAGTTCCACATCTGTAGCACGATCACCAATAACAAAACTGTTAGCCAAATCATAATCACCGGTAAGATATTTTCCCATCATTCCTGTTCCAGGCTTACGGGTAGACACATGGTCTTCCGGAAAACTGCGGTCTATCAAGATATCATCAAAAATGATGCCTTCCCCCTCCAATGTCTTCAACACCAGGTTGTGCACCGGCCAAAAGGTATCCTCAGGAAAAGAAGAAGTACCGAGACCGTCTTGATTGGTAACCATCACAAATTCAAAGTCGAGTTTGCTGCGGATAAATCCCAAATTACGAAATACCTTAGGATAAAACTCCAATTTATGGAAAGAATCCAATTGGTAGTCAACCGGTGGCTCTATAACCAACGTACCGTCACGATCTATAAACAACGCTTTCTTCATACTTCAACATTCATAATTCTTCAATGCTTCCAACAACATATCATTCTCCGGACGTGTACCAATAGTCACACGCAAACAATCACGACATAAAGAAATACTGGTACGGTTACGCACTATGATACCTTTACCTACCAAATAATTATATATTTTCTTGGCATCTGTCACTTTAGCTAGAAAGAAATTGGCATCCGTAGGATAGATTTTCTCACAACAAGGCAGTTCTACAAATTCATTGACCAAACGCGTCCGTTCTTCCAATAACGACTTTACCCAACGTTCTACCTCATAATGCCGGTGCAACATCATAACAGCCTCTTTCTGTGTCAGCAGATTCACATTATACGGATATTTAATCTTACTGAAAATAGAGATGATTTCTTTAGACGCAAAGGCCATGCCCAAACGAATGGCAGCACATCCCCATGCCTTAGAAAAAGTCTGAAAGACAATCAAATTAGGATATTTATCTAAATCGGCAAGGAAAGACGGCGCATCAGAAAAATCGGAATAGGCCTCGTCTATAATCACCAATCCCTGAAAAGTATCCAGTAATTTTTCCATTTCCCTACGATCCAGGTTATTACCGGTAGGATTATTGGGCGAGCAAAGAAAAACCAGTTTGGTATGATCGTCTGTTGCCGCCAATAGTTTATCGGCACTGAACTGATAGTTTTCATCCAATAACACCTTGCGATATTCTACATCGTTGACATCGGCACACACCTGATACATACCATAAGTAGGGTCAATAGCCACTACATTATCCACCCCCGGAATACAGAACGCGCGATGCACCAAGTCAATAGCCTCATCACTGCCGTTTCCCAGAAAGATCGTATCGGGGTCTACCTTTTTAATAGGAGCTATCATATTCTTCAATTCCCGCTGCATAGGATCAGGATAACGGTTATTAGGTGTATTGTACGGGTTCTCATTGGCATCCAGAAAAACAGATGCCTCCGCTCCATTATATTCGTCACGTGCCGATGAATAGGGTTTCAAAGCCCAAATATTCGGGCGCGTCAATTCTTTCAAATCTTTCATCTTTATACTGTTTTTAATCTTACGGTTACTGCATTCTTATGCGCACCCAGTTGTTCATTAGCCGCCATCACCTCAATAGCAGGACCGATATTCTGAATACCCTCGCCATTAATCTCCTGAAAAGTGATTTTACGGATAAAACTATCCAGACTCACCCCACTATACGCTTTGGCATAACCATTGGTAGGTAAAGTATGATTGGTTCCGGATGCATAATCACCGGCACTCTCCGGAGTAAGTGAACCTAGAAATACAGATCCGGCATTGACAATACGCTCTGCCTGTTCCATATAATCCCTGGTCTCGATAATCAAATGCTCGGGAGCATATTCATTCGTCAGAGCAATTGCCTCATCCATATCCCTCACCAAAATCAATTTGCTGCTTGCCAACGACTTTTCGGCTATTTCCCATCTGGGAAGCAAAGCCAACTGGCGTTGTACCTCATACTCCACCTCCTTCATTAATTTCTCAGAAGTAGTTATCAGCATGGCCTGACTATCAACTCCATGTTCCGCCTGTGAAAGCAAATCGGCTGCCACAAATACAGGATTAGCCGTCTCGTCGGCCAGCACTTCGACTTCAGAAGGACCGGCAGGCATATCTATCGCAACATCCCGCAAAGAAACCTGCTGCTTGGCAGCCGTTACATATTGGTTACCCGGACCGAAAATTTTATAAACCTTAGGCACACTTTCCGTTCCGTATGCCATAGCAGCGATGGCCTGCACCCCTCCTGCTTTGAATATTTTATTTACCCCGGCCAATTTTGCCGCATACAAGATAGCAGGATGAACCTTTCCTTCTTTATCAGGAGGAGTACAAAGTACGATTTCCTTGCAACCTGCAATCTGTGCCGGAGTAGCCAACATCAATACGGTAGAAAATAAAGGCGCCGTGCCTCCGGGAATATACAAGCCCACCTTTTCAATAGCAACCGCCTTCTGCCAACAAGTTACCCCGGGTACGGTCTGCACCTTTTTCCCTTCAAACCGCTGAGAACTATGAAAAGTATGAATATTTTTCTGTGCCAGCATGATAGCTGCCTTCAATTCAATGGGTACCTCCTTTTCCGCTTCAGCAATTTCCGTTTCAGTAACCCCCAGTGAGTCCAGTTTCACCTTATCAAAACGTTCTTCATATTCCCTCACCGCTTTATCTCCTTCCATCTTCACTTTATCCAGCACTTCTTTAACCGTATTGCGCAGCGTGTCTGTATTCAATGCCGGACGACGGAGAATTTCCATCCAGTCTTTCTTTTCAGGATATATTATTTTCTTCATACATGTATTCTTTTATAAGTTTACAAATCTCGCCTGACGTATGGACCGGCTATAATATCATTTTCTCAATGGGCAATACCAAAATACCTTCCGCGCCCAATGCTTTCAGTTTTCCGATGATCTCCCAAAAACGCTTCTCGTCAAGCACTGTATGTACCGAACTCCATCCTTCTTGTGCCAATGGCATCACAGTAGGACTCTTCATACCCGGCAGCACTTCGATAATTTCTTTCAAACGCTCTGTCGGAGCATTCATCAAGACATATTTCTTGTCTTCGGCAGCTTTCACCGCTTCAATACGGAACAAGAGTTCGTTCAGAATCTCTTTCTTCTCCTCAGACATATTCTTATTGCCTATCAGCAACGCCTCACTTTTCATAATCACTTCCACTTCCTTCAAGCTATTGCTTACCAAAGTAGATCCCGAACTGACAATATCAAAAATAGCATCAGCCAAACTGATTCCCGGAGCAATCTCTACCGAACCGGTAATGACATGAATATCAGAATGAATGCCATTCCGATCCATGAAATCTTTCAAAATGCCGGGATAAGAAGTCGCAATCTTACGTCCTTCAAACCAAGACAAACCCGGATAGTCCACATCTTTAGGTATAGCCAATGACAAACGGCACTTGCTGAACCCCAAACGTTTAATCACCTCAGCGTCCTCTTTTCTCTCTACAAACTCATTCTCGCCTACGATCCCTAAATCAGCCACTCCACCAGCCACCGACTGAGGAATATCATCATCGCGAAGAAAAAGAACTTCGATCGGAAAATTAGACGACTGTACTAAAAGAATTCTTTTAGAAGTGGAGATTTTAATATCCGCCTCTTGTAATAATGCCATTGTCTCTTCAAACAAACGGCCTTTTGACTGTACTGCAATTCTAAGCATGATTCTATCTGTTTTTAATTATTAACCGGCAATAAAAAGGGCTTACCGTTTTCGGCAAGCCCTATATCATTATACTACAATATCACCTTAGCCCACCGAATTATTCGTTAGGAAAATGATGATGATGTGTAGCAGTTCTAACCATAGTCTTTTCTTTTTACTTGCGACAAAAATAAAGTTTATATTTAATATCAGCAAATAATTATCGCAAAAACTTTGTTTTTTCTTTCAAATTAAAGGTATTATCTCATCTTGCTCCACCTCGCAGTTCAAGAAATGCATTTCTTCCTTTGCCTTCTCTTGAGAAAAAGTGAAATAAGTGCACAGCGCCTTGGTGCAAAGTTCCTCCTTATTATTATAAATAGCCGCTTCTACAAATACGATATTGCGCTTCCTCTCCTTTATGGAAGCCTTCAATACGATATGCGAATCGTTGGTATTAACAGGTTTCATATAGCGGGTTTCCATTTTGGACGTAACACCGGTAGTCTGTAGTTTACGCAAAACCACCCATGCACAAATCTCATCCAGCAGCACCGCCTGAATACCGCCATGCAACGTATCAATCCATCCCTGAAACTGTGGCTGAGGTTTCCATATCAATCCATCCCTGGTATTCGGGACGGGGACGCCAGATACTAATCACTTCATCGTTATCCTCATAAAATTCCATTTTCACACCGGCTTCATTGTTAGGGGCACAACCAAAGCAATTATATCCTTCCATCCCTTTCCAGGGATTGATTATCTTTTTCATAGGCTATCTTTTAGAATTCATAATCCACACAAGCACGATCAGCCTTAACCTCCTTCAAAAGGCCGGCTGCAGCTACATGATCCGGATGAACGGCATAGGCATTGACATCTGCCAGCGTATCGAATTCACTATCCAGACAAATATCCCATTTTTCAGCAGAATTGGCATTCAGTCCCACAAATATATGACGGATAAAACCTATCTTGGCCGGCAAAGCTTCAATAGCCGCTTTAAAATCATTCATCACTTTCAATTTTTCTTCCTGTGAAAGAGTTTCTTTCAATTTAAATAAAACAATGTGCTTAACCATACTTGATATTTTAATTAATTATCCTACTTTTGTAATCGACACAGGGCTAAAGTATTTAACCTGATGCAAAAGTAACAGTTTTGTTTTAAAATACATTCTATTATTATGATAATTATTGGTATAGCCGGCGGAACCGGTTCAGGAAAGACCACTGTAGTTAGAAAAATCATAGAGAGCCTGCCCCCAGGTTCCGTTGCAGTCATTCCACAAGATTCATATTATAACGATCAGTCATCCATTCCCTTGGAAATACGTAAACAAACCAATTTCGACCATCCCGATGCTTTTGACTGGCCGCTCTTTGAACAACAGATTGCCGACCTGCGCAAAGGGCATCCCATTGAGCAGCCCACCTATTCTTATCTAGTATGTACACGCCTGCCCGAAACAGTTCGTGTAGAGCCAAAGGAAGTCATCATTGTGGAAGGTATCATGAGTCTCTATGATAAAGAGTTACGAGACTTGATGGACTTAAAGATTTTTGTGGATGCCGAACCCGACGAACGTTTGCTGCGTGTGATTACCCGCGACATGGTGGAACGCGGCCATCCCTTGGAAATGCTGATAGACAAATACCGGAACATTCTGAAACCGATGCATGACGAATTCATAGAGCCTACCAAGCAATATGCCGATATTATTATCCCCAATGGAGGCAACAACCAAAAGGCCATTGAAATCCTTAAACTATATATTGAAAAGATTTTAGGAAGATGAAAAATGTCTGGCTATTAGTTCTTGCCTGTATATGCATGACAGCGTGCCGTAACCGGCAACAATCTGCCGAAGTGACAAATTATGATTTGCCGCAAATAAAAGACAGCGGAGAATTAGTAGTCCTGACACTGAACAGTTCCACTTCTTATTTCGACTATCGGGGCGAGCCTATGGGATTCCAGTATGAGCTGGCCGATCAGTTTGCCCGTTCATTGGACGTAAAACTGAAAATAAAAGTAGCACAGAATGCACGTGACCTGGTTCATAAACTATTACAAGGAGAAGGGGACCTGATAGCCTATAATCTGCCTGTCACCAAAGAGTTCAAAGACAGTGTAGAGTTTTGCGGGGAAGATATCATCACCCATCAGGTATTGGTACAACGTAATACTCAAAAAAAGAAGAAAGCACTGAATAATGTGACAGAATTAATCGGGAAAGAGGTCTATGTAAAACCAGGAAAGTATCTGGAACGTCTCATCAATCTGGATAAAGAACTGGGTGGCGGTATATTGATACACGAAGTCGATAATGATAGCATCACCACCGAGGATTTAATCATGCAGGTTTCCAATGATGAGATAGATTATGCCATCTGTGATAACGACCTTGCCAAATTAAACAAGACTTATTACCCCAATCTGAATATTGACCTGGCTGTCAGTTTTGACCAACGTGCCTCATGGGCCGTACGTAAGACCTCACCGCTACTAGGTGAAGCTGCTACTAAATGGCATCAGGAAAATATGACTTCTCCTGCCTATCAGGCCAGTAGCAAACGTTATTTTGAAATAAGCAAACGGACACCTCACGGTTCCATCTTGTCCATCAAAGACGGAAAGATTTCACACTTCGACACTCTATTCAAGAAATATGCCAAAGATATAGATTGGGATTGGCGTATTTTAGCTTCCCTGGCCTATACGGAATCAAACTTTGATACAACAGCCGTATCATGGGCAGGCGCGAAAGGATTAATGCAGCTCATGCCCCGGACGGCGCGTGCTATGGGAGTTCCTCCCGGTAAAGAACAGAATCCGGAAGAGAGTATAAAGGCCGCCGTGAAATATATTGCTGCCACTTCCCGTTCCTTCAACGCAATAAAAGATGAAAACGAACGGATGAAATTTGTCTTGGCGGCTTATAACGCCGGAATAGGACACGTACTGGATGCCATGGCACTGGCTGAAAAATACGGCAAGAATAAATATGTATGGGACAACAGCGTAGATAACTATATTCTGCTTAAAAGTAATGAAGAATATTTCAATGATCCGGTTTGTAAAAATGGATACTTCCGAGGGGTGGAGACCTACAATTTCGTTAAGGAAGTAATGAGCAGAGGGGAAGTGTATAAAAAGAAAATCAAAGACTGACAGCCACTCCTTTTATTCTTTCAGGTGAACTTTAAAAACCAGTCCGCCGGAAAAATAACGGCAGCGGTTGAACTCTATCACGACATTGATATAATCTTTCCAAAAGCTGTATTCAGCACCTATATTCATTGTACGGGCGTCATATTCAGCCATAAGGTTCAGTTTCAACCGGTTCCGTAGGGTTGAAACTTCAGTTCCTTCAGTTCTGGCGATCCGCAATCAGATTCCCATCAGGCTGTAGTCAGTGTCTTGTTTGTTGGTGTACAATATTCTGCCGATCCGGTTTCCGGATGCTGTGTGCCTGTATTCCCACCTTTTCCCAGCGTTTGGTCATCCTCCGCCTCCTGTTTCTTCCCCCTCCTACGGACTTTTTGGGGTAAAAAAGAGGTAAAAGTGGTGACAGCAGCCCTTTTTACCATATAAAAAAATGCTGCCATCACCCTATGAAACGTCCTGCCCATGGTGCTTTCAATGGAAAGGGTGGTAGCAGTAGCAGCAGTTTTGCAAAACTCTGTGGTGGAAGTTTTCGCGTAGGATCCGGAATTTCACCTCAAAAGACAAGGACGTTTTTTAAAAAGATCAAGAACTTTCAAAAAAAGATAACGAGCTTTTTTAAAAACATCTTTGTCTTTTTACCCTGCATGAAATGCCGGGAACTTTACGATCACATTCCATAGAAATACAAACCCTTTACGTACACTTTTTCTTCTCAAAAAGCCAAAAAACATCCTACTTTACATCAAGCCGGAATATCCTATAAAAAAGTATATATAACTGACAACAAACATGTTATACGGAAGAATGCTTCAAAACGTAGTGAGGGCATGAGGGATTAGTGAGAGCATAAGTGAGAGCAACTATTTTTACCACAACTACACAAATCGTTCATGGTCAACATGTTACATATACAGTGAGAGCATGAGGGCATGAACGCTCCCAACTTTTTTGGATTTGGGCTTAACGATGAATAAAATAATGTATCAGGCTATTTTATAACATTACTTACTTATTCCAAACTACAGGATATTTTCAGGCTTGCCCAGATATTACCTCACCTCTCTCCGCCCTTCATAATACTTTTGCCGAAACGGTGCGGACGGTTAAGAAAATAGATACTTCCTCTACCCACCAACTGGTAGATAAAGTCGGTCTTGTCCACATAAACATATCCGTTTTCACGGATTTGACTAAAAATTTGTATGACGATAGGGTATTTCATATTTTAATTATTTAGCACATAATATTATGAAGATAAACCAAACGAACCGATTTCATCCAATCCTGATTGAACATTTTTTATCGTGGACAGCTTAACATAATAAAAAGGGTGTTTCCTTTTGAATTGAGATTCCGAAAGAACCAACAGCACAAAAAGAAACACCCGAAAGACGTTTACTATACCCCTCCCTTTGCACTTCCTTACGGAAGCATCGCGGCGTGGTAAAGTGGTAGAAAATCATCAGAAACGGATACGGAAACGGGTCAGTTTATCCGGATAGGTACGAAGAGAGAAAGTACACCCATGTTTTATCAAAACTTCACGAATAAAAATAAGACCGATACCCTGTCCGTTAGGCTTGGTGGAGAAGAAAGGACTGAACAGCTTGGTTTCCACCTCTTTACTGATACCGGCACCGGTATCAGCAATTTCCAACATCGTAGGTGATACGGAAGTACGGATAAAGATATCTCCTGTTTCCCCGATACTTTCAGCCGCATTCTTGATAATGTTGACCAATACTTGCTCAAACAAGGAAGTATCCATCATCACTTCGGGATTCTCTTTACATAAATTAAGATGCAGCGTAATCTTGCGGTTACGGCAAACCGTTTCCATAAATGTCTTGCAAGCGGCCACGCGGTCATTCAAGTCCACTGATTGTAATTGAGGCTCGGGAATCTTCACCACATTGGCGAAATTCGTGATAAAACGGCTCATGCTGTAGCAACGCTCTATGCAGACTTTCATCACTTCGCGCAAGTCTTCCGTATCCTCCATACATTCCAAGGCACCATCCACCGTATCAAGAGTAGAGGTAATGCCCGCAGTCGTATTATTCACCTCATGTGCTATCATACGGATCACTTTTTCGTATGCCTTTTTCTCTGCTTTCACCACCTCGGAAGTCAGACTTTCCACCAGAATAAACGGATGAGAAAAGCCTCTGTCAACAAAAGAAAGCCGGGAACAGCGGTAAATCATGGAGTCGCTCAGACGAATTGTTTCCGTAGTATCTTTGGGAATACGTTCTATTTCTTCGGCCAAAGGGGAAGCCAACTCGCACAGCAATCGGCCTCTGACTTCCTCTGACGAAGAATAATCCAAAAAACGAAGAGCTGCCGCATTCAGCATGGAAATATGTCCGTCCAGAGTCAGTATGACAACTCCCATAGGAGAAGCACTGACCAGCAAGTCAAGAAAATGATTCTGCTCACGCAACCGGAGACGCTCGTCTTTCAACTGCTCCATCATGCGATTGAAAACCAACACAATGCGGTCGGCTTCCTTTTGTCCGACAGGAGTCAGCCTACTGCTGAAATCCTGCTCACGAAGAAGTTCCATACCGTTGCCGATGATATCAAGCGGTTTCACGACTTTGCGATAGAAATAAACCAGAAACACAAGACTGAATGTAATGACTCCCTCTCCTATATAAAACAGCGCACCGCGTTCCTTCAATGTAAGAACGAGCAGGATAGTCCATACTGCTGTCAACAGTAATGCTAAAAAGAAGAACAAGAATTTCAGTTTCATATTTTATCCGGTTCCGGTTTTGCTAATCATTCACTTGTATATTGTATTTCTCCAAACGGCGATAAAGAGCGGCCCGGCTGATTCCTAAGGCTATGGCAACCTGTGACATATTATTGTTATACTTTTCAAGCGTTTGCAGAATAGTCTGCTTTTCTATCTCCTCCAAGGTCATGCCTTGCAGATTCGTTGTCATCTTCTGTTCTATAGGATGCTGGTATTGTGATTTAAAATCATCCGCAGTCAATATTTCCTTTCCACTGACCAGCAAGGTACGTTCCACCAAATTCTTTAATTCACGGATATTACCCGGATAAGGCAAACGGCTCAAATAATCCATCGCTTCAGAAGTAAATTCCACTTTGGGAAGACCGTTCGATTCACATTGTTTGTCGGCGAAATGACGGACCAATAACGGAATATCCTCACGGCGTTCGCGTAATGCCGGAAGATGCACCGTAATTAAATTAATACGATAGAACAAATCCTCGCGGAAGGTGTGTTCCTGCACCATCTGCCGTAAATCAGCATTCGTCGCACTGACCACACGGATATCGACTTTACGGGGACGGCTGTCGCCCAAAACTTCAAAAGTCTGCTCTTGTAACACGCGAAGCAGTTTCACCTGACAGCTTAAATCCAAATCGCCAATCTCATCCAAGAAAATCGTACCCTTATCAGCCAGTTCAAAACGTCCTACCCTGTCGGATGTGGCATCCGTAAACGCACCTTTCTTATGACCGAACATTTCACTCTCGAACAAAGTATGAGAAATACCTCCCAAATTCACTTTCACAAAAGGTTTCTTGCTACGGGGACTGTTCAAATGCACCGCTTCGGCTATCAACTCCTTACCTGTACCACTTTCACCGGTAATCAAGACCGATGCGTTGGTACGCGCTATCCGCTTGATCGTGGCCAGCACATCCATCAGTGCCTTACTCTTTCCAATGATATGGCTACGGTTGAAGCCGTCATTATCGTCCACCGGAACCGCTGCTTTCTTATCTTGTGAAGTCAGTTCCAAAGCAGTTTCTATCCTTTGCATCAACGCTACGTTGTTCCAAGGTTTGGTAATAAAGTCGAATGCACCTGCCTGCATCCCTTGCACGGCAAGCTGGATACTTCCCCATGCCGTCATCAATATAACGGGAACATCGGGCCGGAACACTTTGACCTGTTTCAAAAGAGTCAATCCTTCTTCACCACTGGTGGACAGGGTGAAGTTCATATCCATCAAGATTAACTGGGGTGCAACCGAACGGACTATTTCAATAGCCTCTTTGGGACCCGGTACGGCCTGCACATCATATTTCGCCCTTTTCAGCATAAAGCTCAGAGAAGAACGAATAGCACTGTCATCGTCTATAATTAATATCATACTGCTGCAAATGTAGAAATTATTATTTTAATAAGTACAAAGGCAACCCCATTTTATATTCAAACAGAATTGAATAGTAAAAATCCTATTGTTTGATAATCTTTTCGAAATCGGCATCAATATTAGTATTGGTATTGAAATCCCACAATGTCAAGCTGCGCAACTGGTAATAATAGTACCAATAATAGAACAACTCATTGATATGCTTCTGACGAGCCTCATCTTTCTTTGTCTGGGAGTCATTCAAATCCAATGTCGAGATTTTACCAACCATGAAGGTTTCCACATTGGTACTGTAACGTTTCTGGGCAATCTTGTCCGCATCGTCTGCTATCTGCAACTGGGCCTGCTGATTATTGAACTGTTCTACAAGGATAAACAGATTCTGATTGAAATTCATGGTTTCCTGACGTAACTTGCTTTCGGTCACATCGCGGTTACTTTGAGCAATCTTTACCTGACCACGACGTTTTCCCCAGTCAAGAATAGGAATCTTAAAACCGACTTCCACAATCTGGTTGTCTTTCAAACGGCGGTATGCACTATTAAATTCATTGTCTGTTCCTGTAAAACCTACCTGTGCATAGAGCTTGATTTCACGTAAATTACCTTTCGCCTTAGCCACTTCAAAATCTGCTTCCAACTGGCGGCGACGAATATTATGTGCAAATGAATTATTGGCAAGTGCTTTGTCCAAAACATCCGGATAGTTCAGCAAAACAGTCGGAATCGTTTCGGGAACAACCGGCTCCAGTTCCTCATCCTCTCCTAATGCCAGAAATGAACGGAGTTTGAACATATTACTTTTCAAGTTGCTTTCATTTTCAGTCAACGTAGAACGGGCATTCAATACATTCAGTTCCAATTGCAACAAATCATTTTCACTGATCTGCCCCATGCTACGCTTTGCCTTAGCCACTTCATACAGTTTATCTGCATTCTTCAGATTCTGTCGGGCAATGCCTACATTTTCCTTGGCCAACAACAAATTGAAAAAATAATTGATAGTAGTCATGGTTACCTCTTCGGTTGCAGTAAGAAATGCGGCTTTAGCTTCAGCGTATCTCACCGGTTCGATGCGGCGGTTCCATTTAATCGTATTCACTCCAAAAATAGGTTGTTCCAAAGTCAATGCCACAGGAACAGACATATATCGTTTTGATTTATCTCCATCCAGTTGTTTCAAGAAATCAAGAGAAGTATTCAATGAGAGTTTACCACCGGTCAACCAAATATTCTGATCGATAGAAACTTCACCATTCATTTCCATATAATTATTACGTACAAATGTATAAGCACCGTTATCCTGCTGATAAGAATTATACTTCTTATTATAGCTGGGAATAGTGGCTTCAAAATTCATTTCCGGAAGCAAATCCGCACGGAAAGTACGATATTCCCAATAAGCGGTTTTCAGCTCGTTTAAAGCTACGGCCGCATCTACACTTTGCACACGGGCAATAGTAATGGCTTCCTCCAAAGTGATGGCACGTCGCTTTTCTTGTGGCTGCGCTCCGGCAACCAACGATATGCCAAAGGCTAAAAATAGAGATATTACTTGTTTTTTCATTGCGTTATTATTCTTTTTATCAAAGGTAAGGCAAATGGTATGCCAAAAAACTATTTCACTGTTTTATAACACCTTACAACAAGAATGGGGTGTCCGAAATCGGACACTCCATTCATATACGAACACTGCTGATCATGTGACAATGAAATAATGTGGCAACATATTGGCAAACTGATAAACTGGCACCTTATTCTTCATGTAATGCCTCAGCCGGTTCGATACTCATGGCACGACGGGCAGGGTATCCTATTCCAATGACAATCATTCCAGCAATCAGAATAAAAGTGCCCAGAACCGTAATCGTAAAACGACCTGCCGTAAAAGGCATACGTGTAACTTCCACCAGTTCGGCATATCCCAAATTCCACGCCACAACCAATGCAGGAATAGCAGATATCAGCAATAACAAGACTCCTTCCCCCATCAGACGACCGCAGATTCCCCAACGGGTAGATCCTAAAGCCATACGCAACGCTATTTCGGCACGCCGATGCTGTGTCCGGAACCAGAAAGTTCCGAAAATGCCTAGAAAGATATTCAGCAATAAGAAAAATATGATACAAAATTGCGTATTCAACTCATTCACCGAATCCGTTTCATAAGCTGTGCGTACATCACTCAAAGGAGTTATATCCAAAAGATATAGATTGCCCACCTGATATTGACGGTCGGCATCCACTATCAAACGGTCTATGAATCCATCATTCTGTCCCTCACGAACACGCAGGCAAACTTCTATATAAACCGTCTCACCTAAGGATTCCAACGCCTCATCTGTCAGGTACACAGCAGCATAACGGGAGCCGTAATCATCCGGAGCTGTAAAATGGTCATAACGGACCGGCTCGGTAAGAGCAGCTATAGAAAGATGCTCGGCCTCCGGCTCATTCCGCCAAACAGGTACCCTACGCCCTAAAAGTTCCTTACCATGCCAAGGTGCATCCTGATAAACATCGGCAATATTCACAGATAAGACCATGCCGGACGGTGTCAGTGCCTCAGCAAGGCTTTCACTACCCGAACCGTCTATATTGCGATAACGGAATACATTAAAATACTCCGGAGTTATCCATCGTTTCAAACTACGTACCGGGACTGTATCCAGATAAAATGAAAAACTGTTTGCACCGTCATTATAAGGTATACAGTTTTGCGAGAGGCTGACTGCTTCCACATCCGGACGATGCGCAAGCCTGTTTACAATTTCATGCAAATCGGCAATATCTTCTTTCATAGTACGGCCAGGCTGATAAGCAGCCGCCTTCGAAGTCATCCGCTCAAAACGAAGAACATACGTATTTTCTATATCAAAGCCCATCGGCAAATTATAGATGCTCAATGTGACATATACCACATCCACAATATACCATAATATGACAAACACCACAAAAAGTTCCATCCACAGAAACGCATTGCTGCGGCGCTCGTTCCATATCTGTTTCAATAAATTCCTGTTCATGATCTAACGTTGGTTTAAAGCGTCCGTAATATTCATGCGCGATGCCCTCCAGGCAGGGATGCACGCTGACAGCAAATTCAAGAGCAGGCAGAAAATGAATGCGGCCAAGAATATCCAGGGACTGAACAACATATCTGCCGAAAGACTGGTTTCTCCTATTTGGGCACGGTTCTCGCTATTGGAAAATAAGAAATCATTCAATAAAAAAGTACATGCATAACTGAAAAGCATTCCTACTGCTCCGGCTATGAGCGTCAATAATAAGTTTTCATAAAACACTTGCCTCAACAAGACATTGGCAGTAGCACCAAATGCCTTCCTCACCCCTATTTCCGACATGCGCTTCCGCATACGGGACAAAGTCATGCTACTCAAATTTATAGCCGGTACCAGCAATAAAATAACAATCACCAGCAGGTAGTGCAAATAAGCTTCCTTCGCCTGTAACTCTCTTCCCCAGTGACGAAAGATAAAAGAGAAACGATCATCGGGTTGTCCACGATAAAAAATTTCGGAATCCTGCAATCCGTCATTGAATTTCTGACGCAGGCGTTCCGCCTCTTCTCTGATGGCAGGAAAATCTTTCTCCGAATGTGCCAGAATGACCACACGAAAAGTTCCCATCGCATTGTCATACCAGCACTTTCTGGCTATTTCTGTTGAATTGAAAGGTATCCAAATCTGTGCATAAGAAGAAACAGCCAGTTTGGATACATCTTTCACAACACCCACTACCGTATAATCGGCCAAGTTGAGTTGGACCGTACGTCCTGCCGCTTCTACCGTACCAAACAAATTCCGGGCCACAGAAGCACTAAGTACAACCTTAGGAAGTCCGCTTTCACTATCGGCAGCCGTAAACGGCTTTCCGGCAATAAAATCAAAAGAGAACACTTTCCAAAAGGTATCGTCAGTTTCAAGGTTATCCACTGTCATCATTTTTCCCGCAGGTACAGAAATACGCATCCTGCCTCCTGTAGACACTATAGTTACCGCCTCAGGAACAGTAAGTGCCTTAAAACACTCTTTAGCCACTGTGAGTGACATACAGCCGTTTGATGAATTATCACTGGTGTCTCCTTTCTGATGAATAGACATCGCTTTCATATAAAGAGAACGTGAACGGTTCACCTCGGGCACACAATCCGTAATGCGTACTTCCAACACCAGGACAATGACCATGATCATACAAATAGCCAATGCCGTTCCTATGATAGAAACCAAGCTGATGAGCCTATTCTCACGAAGTTGGTAAAAAGCCTGTTTAATATATAGTTTTATCATGTTTGTGCTATGCTCTAAAACCTTTTAACAAAAAAGAGATTACTCATTATGCAATGCTTCCGCCGGCTGAACTTTCATAGCCTTACGTGCGGGAATCCAAATGCCTACTACAATCATCAATGCAATCAAAATAAAGGAAATAAGAACTGTTATTATGAAACGTCCACCTTCAATAGTAGTGCCATTCATCCAAGCATTCAATTCACTATTTGCCAGATTCCAATCAATAAAAATCGCAGGAATTGTGGCCACCGCCAATAATATCAATCCCTCTGCCAACTGACGGACAAAGATACTATGATCTGTTCCACCCAATGATTTCATCAATGCAATCTCACCACGTCGTTGCTGAGTACGGAACCAGAAAGTACCTAGCAATCCCAAGAATATATTCAACAACAAGAAACCCATTCCGAAAAGGTAACTGTTCCAGGCATTCGTATGTGACTGCTGAAAGTTACGACGGATATCGGTAAAAGAACGCACATCCGCGATAAACACATTGCCCACGCGATACAGTTTCTCACTATCCGCTTTCAAACGGGCTATAAAATCGCGATCTTGATCCTCTTTTACGCGTACACAAAGCTCCGTGCCCAAATCATACCATTCTTCCGGCATAGGAGCCACCATGCAGTAACTGTTCCATGCCTCAAAATAATCCCCATAACGGACAACCTGCAAAGAAGCTGCTAAATTATATGTATTCGTTGTATCCCCGAACAAATAAAATTGTTTGTCTACCAATGAAGTCAAATCACATCCATAGCGCCGTTTATAAAGATTATCTGAAGCTAAGAAATTCTTCGGATGTTTCAGCATCTCAGCCAGTTGTTCAGGGGTCTCCCCACGGGTGCCACGATAACGGAACACACGGACAAAATCGGGAGACACCAATCTGCGTATAGTCCATCCCGGCGAACGTAATGTATCATACACCACTGACGCACTGCTGTTACTGCCATTATACGGGTAAGAATTTTGTCCTAATCCGGCTGCCTCTATATCCGGTCTATGCTGAAGACGACTTAGAAGTTCCTTGATATCCTGCCGCTTTTCCTCGTCTGTCTGATTGGGAATAAAGTCTGGACTTTTGTCAGTAAGACGTCCCATTTGCACCAAATAGCAATGAGAAATATCAAATCCCCGTGGTTCATTATAAATTGAGGTCTGCACATACATATAGTCCACAATATACCATAAAACGACACTTACCAACAATAATTCGGTGACAAGCCAAAGATTAGACCGCCATTCATTTTTTATCTGAGTAAATAGTTTCTTATTCATCTTGATTCTTTACTTTTAATTCGTTATCACCTTAGTGAATCCTTCCTCCCAGCGCATTGACAATGCTAGTCCTTGAAGCCCTCCAAGCAGGAATGCCGCTACTCAGCAAATTCAAAACAAAGCAAAACAGCAATGCATAAAGGAAAGTGGAAGGGTGCAATAAAATACTGGAATCAACTGTAGGGGCATTCAATGTCGCACTATAAGGCTGTGCAAACAGGATATCGGTACCTAAATAAGCCATAACAATACTGATAAACAAACCTACGGCACCAGCCAACAAAGTCACGACCAGGTTTTCCATGATTATTTGTCCAACCATTTCTATGCGGGTGCTCCCAAAAGCACGGCGTACTCCTATTTCCGCCACACGTTGGCGCAACCGGCTTTGCGTCATACTGCTCAGATTTATAGCAGGTACTAACAACAGAATGATAAAAATGATAGCACGTTCACGACGAGCCGACTTCAAATCCGGCTCCAAATTAGCTGCAAATGAAATAGACTGAGTTTCCTGATCGTATGGCCGGTTACGGTCTATCAACGTATACCCCTGATCGGCAAGAATAGAATTATACTCACTCATACGCCGCTTGGCTTCAGCACGGATTTCTCCAAAATCATCATGGCTTCGAGCCAAAATAGTGACACTCATCATCCCCATGTGCTGGTCACTCCACGTATCATTAGGCAAATCCGTCGAAGTAAAGGGAATCCATACTTGGCCATAAGAAGCATCGGCAAGAGTAGATACATCTTTCACTACCCCTACCACACGATAGGGAGCATGATTCAACAAAAACTCTTTGCCCGCAGATTCTGTGGAACCAAACAAAGCCCGCGATATGCTCTCAGTAATCACAGCCACAGGAGTGCCTGCATTGAAAGTAGCTTCATCGTATGGTTTTCCATTCACAAAACGAAAATCGAACACTTTAAAAAAAGTATCATCCGTTTCCCGCACATCCGCTCCAATAGCCGGCATAGCGGGTAATGAAACAGGAGTCGATACCGGCATACTGCAATAAATAGTGACAGCTTCAGGGGTTTTCAATGATTTATATATCTCACGCGCTGTCCGCACACTCATCGGTCCGTTACTTGTTCCGTCCCCCCAATCCTTATGACTAATACTCATATAATGCACATGCAGAAAACGATCCCGGTTTGACTCGGGAGAAAAAGGAGCGACCTTCACTTGTTGTAGCATCACTACCAACATAATAAGGAAAATGCTAAGAGCAGTTCCTGCAATGCTGATGACACTGATAAGCGGATGCTGGCGAAGTTGCGCCAAAGCTTGCTTAAAATACTGTTTAATCATCTCTGTTATTTCTTAATAAATTCCTTTTCATAGTAATCAGTAGTTATTGCACCTGACACCCATCAAAGAAACGAATGGTTCTGGAAGTCTGTTTGGCTTGTTCTTCATTATGGGTTACCATCACAATGGTCCGTCCATCCTCTTTATTTAATTTATGCAACAATTCCATGACCTCTGCACCCATCTTTGAGTCCAGATTACCGGTAGGCTCATCCGCAAGAATAATTTCAGGATTACCCACAATAGCACGGGCTATCGCTACACGCTGGCACTGTCCTCCGGAAAGCTGTGTGGGCATGTGCCGCATACGATGACTTAAACCGACACGATCCAACACTTCTTTTGCCAGACGGGTACGCTCCTTGGCAGCCATCTTTCTATAGAGCAAAGGCAACTCCACATTGTCAATCACATTCAGCGAATTAATCAGGTGGAACGACTGGAATACAAAGCCCAAGGTCTTGTTACGGAAAGCAGCCAGTTCCTTGTCCTTCATGCTTTCTACAGACGTACCGTTTATTTCAATCTTTCCACTGCTGGGAGCGTCCAGCAGCCCCATAATATTCAGCAAGGTAGACTTGCCGCAACCGGAAGGACCCATAATGCTGACAAACTCCCCTTTAGCCACATCCAAATTTACATTTTCCAGCGCTAATGTTTCAATCTCATTCGTACGGTAGATTTTATTGATACCGGTTAATTTAATCATTGCCATAATCGTTTCGTATTTAAATTGTTAATCTTATCTCATACTAGTTATCTCAAAATCCATACACCTATAAACAGACCGGTTTACAGCCGTTTATCATTTTTTTTAAATCTTAATCCTACTCATCCCGCAATGCATCCACCGGAGTTATGCGGCTGATGCTGCGTGCAGGAATATAAATGCCTATACTGACCACAATCAGCAAGATAATCCATACAATCAGTGACACTCCTAAAAAATGAAGCGGGAATCTATTCACCCAATAAATGGGAAGTATTTCCTGTTCATTCCACATATTGGTATAAAGCCCTTCTTTCAAGGCATATTGCAAATAAATAAGACAACCGGTCAAAGTAGCCAGCGTAGAAAGCACTATCCCTTCGCCCAGCAACATACGGATGATATAAACAGACCGGGCACCGAAACTTTTCATGATACCCACTTCCTCCCGACGGCTGCGTGTCTGCATCCAAAAGGTACCGGAAACTCCTAAACATAAACTGATCAGGAAGAATCCTCCCATCAGTAAATTCACACGATAAGTATAATTCACCGTATTCTCTTCATCATTGTCCGCTATTACTTCATGATAACTCTTCACACTACGCATATATAGATTACCCACACGCAACTCTTTCTCCGCCCATGGTCTGAAATGCTGCATAAATTGCGTTTCGTTTATAGCCGGTTTAGTACGGAAAACGATACATACCTCTTCCGGTATTTCGAATTTTTCCAACTGTTGAGGCTCGGCCAATACATTCTGCGGCTGCATGCCATTGCGCATACGTAGTTTACCGATGGTTGCTTTTATAATCCAGTTCAAGGTATCCGTTTTAAAATCAACATAGCGATAGCCCAATGAAACGACTCCCGGTACAGGATCTACGGTCATAACGACTTCTTTATTTTCAAAAGGCATACGATCCAGTTCTTCGTTAGTCTGCCCTTCCACTTCCTCAAATCCAAATGTGCTGAAAAACTGGCTCTGAGGCTCAAAGAACATCACCATATAGGGATAATAATGTAAAGAGTCCGTATTTAACGAACGGCTCCATGAACTGGAACAAAACGGACCGACGTCTCTAAACTGCAAAGTTGCATACCGCACATCTTCATAGTCGCGAATGCGCGAAAGAATCCGTCGTACATTGGCAGCACGTGCCTCCGGAGTGTCTTCCCCTGCTTCAAAACGCGCTGATTTGGAAGAGACAGCAGCAAGATTCAGTCTGTACATTCCTTCCTCTGTGATACCGGTAGGCAGCCCCCTGTCGTGGGTAGTCACCACAATCGGGTCAGTCAGTACCCATATCACCATAGATATAATGATCAATTCTGCCAACAACCAGCCATTGCGGTATCGGCGTGCCCATAAATTCTTACCTATCAAATGTAGCATCGCATCCCCCTCCTTTTATTTCTTCTGATTCAATGAATAAACGATATCCTTACCCAGTGCCTTCCACGCCGGCCATAATGCAGAGAATAAATTCAGCAAAAGACAAACGATAAAACCTGCACAGAAAATCC
>ENA-OPET01000073-OPET01000073.1-human-gut-metagenome-genome-assembly--contig:-NODE-73-length-33958-cov-3.663835_pt1 | contig 33958 bp, 31 predicted proteins | sample MGYA00241641_ERZ501545 | MGnify/ENA primary metagenome ERZ501545 (study PRJEB25962, sample SAMEA2042391) | human gut metagenome | biome: human gut; feature: human-associated habitat; material: faeces... | reverse complement strand
CGGTGGGCTACCACAACCTAAAAAATCTACAGTTTTCAAGGTTCATCTGAGCCTTTTTCTTTTGCTCAGTTTTTTCATAGGTCATTTGACACTATCCCTCCAAGAGCGCAGACTGTGTTTTGGGACTTGTTCTGTTAATTTCATCTGCCAGAAACAGATTACACATCACGGCACCCTCGCGGTACACAAACTCTCCGGTCTGCTTCTGATACATCGAAAAGCCAAGTATATCAGCAGGCAGCACATCCGGAGTGAACTGTACTCTGTGATTCACAAGCGCCATCGCCCTTGAAAAAGCTACTGCAAGCGTAGTCTTTCCCACTCCCGGCACATCCTCAAGCAGTATATGTCCACCTGCCAAAAAGGCAGCAAATGCCTTGATGATACAATCATCCTTGCCCTTTACTGCCTTTTTTACTTCGTCTATCACTAACTGTGCATTATTCATTTGTCTTATCCCCCGGTTAATCATTTTAAACTGCCGATGATCATCTTCATCATCTTATTCATAAATAGCTATATATATTTTACATATTTAGTATCAATATTTCAACTTTTATCACTTAAATTAAACAATTCTTAAAATTAATCATCTCCGCTGCTACACTGTTCCGGTGATGACAAGTGTGCTCTCACCCGGTGTGACAACCCACGCTCCTGTTGTGCTATCCTGTGTGTAGGTTGCCGCCGGAACAGTGATTGCACCTGCAGTGCTCGAAAATGTGCCTGTCGCCTCATTGTAAGTGTAATCTGTAGCTGCAGTCCAGGCTGTGCCGTTTAATGCGGCTGTAAGATTGTTCAAAACCGGAGCAAATGTGTCTGTTATAACCACGCCTGTGGTATTGGTTGCCGCAACGCTTCCGTAGTTTTGAATCCTGAAGGTATAGGTCAGTGTACCGTTTTCCGTCACAGGAACAGGGCTTACTGACTTAGTAATTGCAAGATTTGGCGCAGCCTCGGCATTTACTGTCTCTGCTGCTGTGACCGGAGTGATTCCGGTGCCACTAACTGTAGCAGTGTTTGTGACTGCAGCCTCTATGCCAAGAGGAGCATACTCATTTAACGCTGCCTCATAGATGACAGTTGCATTGCCACCTGCAGGGACATTTATGCCTGTTATGCTAAGAGGCGGTCCCTGGGTTACTGCAGGCGCTGCCTGGAGTGTGCCGTTTGTATAGTATTTTGCGGTGTTATTTACATAGGTTAATGGTACAAGAGTGTTGGTGTTAAAGGTATAAGCACCTAGATTGTCAGAAAGTGTCAGACCGTTTATCGCGGTATTTCCGGAGTTTACGATGCTCACCACATAGGTTATTGTATCGTTTTGATTGTAGGTGTTTTTGACTGCTGTTTTCGTAGCAGAAAGCACCTCCAGTATTTCTCCGACTGCTATATTTGAATTGGCTACATTGTTGCCATAACGAAGCTGTGCCTGATTAGTAAATCGTGCCATATATTTTCCATCCTTTCATATATTCAGGTATGGTTTAATATATGACACAAATCTACAAATGACACAGATTATTTACTGTCCTGTTTATTTTTCTCCACATCAGCCTTTTTGATAAGCTCTAGAAGCTTTTCAAGCTCTTCCTCATCCACGCCGGTGTAGCCAGAAAGCTCACTAAGGCTCGGCTCGAAACCCTTATCGGATTTTAGTTTCTCCACTGCACGGTTTACCAATGAAACCTTTCCTACCACAGTATTCTCGCTCTCATCCTCACCGGTCTGCTCCCTGATACACTCTTTCATAGACTCCTCTATGGCATCCAAAAGCTCTTTTTCCACATCTATCTCATCCCCGCAGCCGCAGAGCTCAGTAAGGCACATGAAAAGTCCCATGTTTCCCTCCTGTACTACATCCTCAAAGCCCTCTGATGTAACGGCAAGCTTCTTTGCCATGGCAAGCACACTTTTGAGCCAGAAATTTGATATAGTGTGTATCACACTCTCATCACCTGCGAGCAGCTTTTTGTACATATCGTCCTGCTCGGTCTTTGTGTAATCAGGTATCTCTTCAAGCTCCTCAAGATACATCCTAAACATAGGTGAATCCGGGATAAGGCTATCCTCATCTATGTCAGGCTCAGCTTCATTATCCTGCTTGGCCTTATTATTCTTTCCACCTGCTATGGCATCCATCGAATCGCCTTCTGAGTAAATTACATTGTTCAATGCAGCATTTTCAGACGATTCATCCCCATGTAATTCGTCCTGTGGTTCATCCTCATAATCACCTGCACTCTCATTCTCCTGCTCATGTGGTGTGATGAGAAATTCAAATACCATATCCTCCTGCGCTTTATTAAGCTCCATATCCTTAAAATAAGACATGATTTCATCTCTGCCAATAGGCTCCGCTGATGTCCTGATAATCTCGGCCACGCTCTGCACTGTCTCTATAAAGGTATTCTGGTCTAACATATTTTACACTCTCCTGTCTGATTTCCAAAAACTACATAACTATATCAATCCCTGGATAAAAATAAACAAAATTAAAAGCGGCAGTATGAACTGAAAATACGGCTTAAGCTTCCTTGAAATCTTAAGTCCTGATCCTGTATTTGCCTCATCTATATACTTATCAAAGCCCCAGCCCCACTTTGTCACACAAAAAAGCAGATAAACTAGTGAGCCAATCGGGAGAAGCAGATTGCTTACCATAAAGTCCTCGCTGTCAAGCACATCCCTGCCTCCTATGATGTGCAGATTGCTCCACACATTGTATCCAAGTACACAAGGCATACTTGCAATAAGTATTATCACACCATTTATTAGCGCAGCCTTGTTTCTGGACCAGCCAAACATATCAATGGCAAACGACATGATATTCTCAAATACCGCAATAACGGTTGAAAAGCTGGCAAAGGTCATAAACAAGAAGAAAAGACAGCCCCATATGCGGCCTCCCTGCATATTTACAAACACATTTGGCAAAGTGATAAAGATAAGGCTTGGTCCTGCGTCTACCTCCACCCCATAGCTGAAGCAAGCCGGGAAAATGATAAGGCCTGACATTATAGCTACAAATGTATCAAGAGCACATATTTTGGCACCCTCACCTGCAAGAGTGCAATCCTTTCCCATATAGCTGCCGAATATCTCCATTGCGGCCACACCCAGACTCAGCGTAAAAAACGCCTGATTCATGGCTGCTGTTATTACATTCTTTATTCCAATTTCAGAGACCGCATCCAGATTTGGAACAAGATAGAATTTCACTCCTTCCAAAGCCCCTGAAAGTGTGATACTGTGCACCGCAAGGACAATGATAAGCAAGAGCAGAGCACTCATCATAAATTTACTGATTTTCTCGAGCCCATTCTGCAGACCACGGCTGCACACCAAAAAGCCAAGCACAACCGTAACTATCATCCAGAAAGCCATCTGCTTGGGGTCTGCAAGCATGTTTCCAAATGCAGCTGCCGTGTCATCAGTATTCATGCCTGATGTAAAATCTCCCTTTAGGAATTTAAAGAAATACGCAACCATCCAGCCTGAGACTGTTGTGTAATACATCATGAGCATGTAGCAGCCAAGCATGGCTATCCATCCGTGAATATGCCATTTACTGCCCTCTTTCTCAAGAGCCTTGTAGCTCATCACAGCACTTTTTCTGCTGGCTCGGCCTACAGCAAGCTCCATCGTAAGCACCGGAAGCCCCATGCATACCAGAAATATAAGGTAAAACAGTACAAAAATACCGCCACCGTTTTGACCTGTCACATACGGAAAACGCCATACATTGCCTATGCCTATAGCGCATCCTGCACTTACCAGTATAAATCCCAGACGTGATTTAAATGATTCTCTTTTCATATTTATATATCTCCTATTGTTATTGCGTTACGTTATCCCCCTGCTGTGAGCATTGACTATTGCTTTGTGCTTTATTACTCTCCTCAAAGACTCGCAGCTCCTTTATTGCCTGTCCACCCATCAGATAGAGAATACCTGTATTGAATATAGTCATAAGGCCGATTCCTACATCTCCGAGATCCCAGACAAATGTGTATGCCGCGATACCGCCTACAAACAGCATAACAAGAGCCAGCACCTTGTACATGGTCTGTGAAATCCAGTTATCCCCAAACAGGTACGCAACATTACTCCTTGCATAAAAAAGTATACCAAGGAAGGTTGAAAAGCTGAATAAAAACAATGTGACTGCTATAAAAATAACTCCAAAATCTCCAAGATGATACCTCATAGCTGACTGTAATAAATCCATGCCCTCTTTCCCTGCCACTATATTCTCCGGTGCAGTGAGCATGATCATTGCCGTACAGCTGCAAATCACTATCGTATCTATAAATACACCGAGCGCCTGCGTCAGTCCTGCCTTTACAGGAGTATCGCACTCTGCCGCCGCTGCAGCGCATGGAGCTGAGCCTGAGCCTGCCTCATTTGAAAAAAGACCTCTCTTTACACCGTTCATGAGCACCGCTCCAAAGCCTCCCGCAGCCACCTGCCTGATACCGAAGGCTTCCTCAAATATCCTTGAAAAAACCGATGGCATCATGCCTATATTTTTAATTATGATAAAAATGGTTATGGCAAAATAGCACACCGCCATGATAGGAACAACTATGCCAAGCACCTTTACCGTAGCATTTTTCCTAAGCACAATGACAGCGGCCACTGCAACTAAAATTACGGTAGTGTAAATAGGTGGTATGCCAAATGCATTTTCAAATGATGATGTAACTGAATTGCTTATAACCTGACTTATGCCACACCAGCAGATTAGTCCGGATATAGCAAACAAAACAGCTATAATAACATGTTTTTTCTTTTTGCCTGATTTATCCTCAAAGTAATGGTGTATGTAATACGCCGGACCTCCACGATAGCCTGAGTACAATGGATCCGGCTCCTTGTGAAGCTGTGCCAGTGTAGCCTCCACAAAAGCCGTGGATGAACCTATAATGGCTGTTATCCACATCCAGAAAACCGCACCTGCGCCTCCAACTGATATGGCAGCCACAACACCAACCAGATTACCCATGCCCACTCTCGTCGCCGTAGAGACAATGAGTGTCTGGAACGTGGACAGGCTGTCCTTATTTTCCTTTTTACCTGTCAGCGCCTTTATCATGTCCGGAAACATTCTGATTGGTAAAAGTCTTGTCCTTACAGTGAAATAAATTCCTGTCGGAATCAAAAGAATTATGAGCAGGGAGATTCCCACGCTCCCACCGCCGGGCAGTGGAATGTGTATCAGATCTCCCCACAAGAAAGAATAAACTTTTTCAATAAGTGCTACTATCATAGTAAATATCGTCCCCTTAGTTTTCATTGCTTCAACGCATTGAAGATGAAGCCAGTATTACTATGATACAATATGAGCAGGAAACTTTCAATATATTCTGGTTTTTTCTTTCACAAACAGTAATAAATACACTATAAGTCCCTTGCATATGAGATTATAATTTCTTATAATGATATAGTTGAATATTCAAAAGATATACGCCCTGGGAGATAAATAATGATAAAACTAATAGCAACAGATATAGACGGAACACTTGTAAAGGACGGCTCACTGCTCATAGATCCTGAGTACATGTCTGTCATCGACAGGCTCATAGACAAAGGAATAATATTTGTAGTCTGTTCCGGCAGACAGTTTTCAAGCGAATTTAAGCTGTTTGCTCCGATAAAACACAAGCTTTTGTATATAACAGACGGAGGAACAGTCGTGCGCACTCCAAAGGAAATCCTAAAAACCTATCCTATGGACGAGGATATATGGAAGGGCATGTGCCGGATGGTCCGCGATGAGCTGCCTGCATGCGATTACTTTGCTGCTACTCCTGATTTCTGCTTTGCAGAGGATGGTGGCAGCCCAATCTTTCATCTGCTTCGTGATTCATACGGCTTTGAGATGCGTGAGGTTGATGACATCACAAGGCTTGACAGAAATGACATCATCAAATTCACTGTCTTTCATCCCGACAAATGCGAAGAGCTGTGTACACCGGTTTTCATTCCGGCATGGAATAAAAAAGCTCACCTGGCAGCCGCCGGCAAGGAATGGGTAGACTGCAACGCAAAGGGTGTCAGCAAATGGACTGCTCTCTCATATCTCATAGACAGATTCGACCTGCTTCCTGACGAGGTATGCTGTTTCGGTGACAATCTGAATGATATTGAGATGCTTCAAAATGCCGGTATAAGCTACGCCGTGTCAAATGCCCGCCAGGAAGTTATCGCAGCCGCAAAACACACCTGTGCGCCTTACTGGGAAAACGGAGTACTTAGTGTTTTAAAGTCTTTTTTATAATTTTTTTAATTTTTTAAAAAAAGTACTTGCATTTTTGTAAAACCCTGTGTATAATATCATTTGTCCGTGTGACACAGATATTCACACAGATGTTTGCGCTTCTAGCTCATTTGGTAGAGCACCTGACTCTTAATCAGGGTGTGCAGGGTTCGAGCCCCTGGAGGCGCATTTTTTGTACCCAAATTAATTTACCAACACTTTAAAAGAAGCCGGATTTATTCCGGCTTCTTTTTTACATATCTCTGTTTATATACATCTGTTTTTACTTTTTATTTGTTTTATTATCCAAAGCAGCTTCAATCGCATCAATCACAATCTTAAGAGCCTTGATTCTCGCATATTTCTTGTCGTTTGACTCAAGCACATGCCATGGTGCGTAAGTGGTATTGGTTTTCTTTAGCATCTCATTTACAGCAGTCTCATACAGATCCCATTTTTCTCTGTTTCTCCAGTCCTCATCGGTAATCTTCCATTGCTTTTCCGGAGTATTTTGGCGTTCCTCAAATCGAGCCAGCTGTGTATCCTTATCAATCTGCACCCAGAACTTTATGATGACAGCACCCCAGTCTGACAGCTCCTTTTCAAATTCATTAATCTCATTGTAGGCACGCTGCCATTCATTCTCGCTGCAAAAACCCTCTAGTCTTTCTACCATAACCCTGCCATACCATGTCCTGTCAAAAATAGCTATATGCCCGGTCTTAGGAAGACGATTCCAAAATCTCCACAGATAGTGTCTGGCTTTCTCGTTTGGCAGCGGACTTGCAATCGGATGCACCTCAAAGCCTCTCGGATCCAGCGCCCCTGTGATTCTCTTTATATTTCCACCCTTTCCTGCTGCATCCCAGCCCTCATATGCTATGACAACAGGAATCTTTCGCCTGTATAGCTTGTTATGCAGCTCGCTAAGCTTAGACTGCAGATTTTTGAGCTCCTTTTTGTATTCTTCCTCAGATAGTTCCTTATCAAGTGATATCTCAGAAAGCTTTGGAATCTTCTCAAGCGGGAACACATTCTGTAACAGCGGCACAGCAAGATTACTGTTTTTAAGTGCTGTCTCTATTCCACTAACCAGCGTCTCCAGCACCTGAAGCTCAGCCCATTTTCTATTCTTTGCATCAACTATATACCAAGGATCTGCAGGCGAATTTGTATCATTCAGATATCTGTCAAACACATGCATACACTTGTCATAATGCTTATTCTGCCAGTCTTCATCTCCACTGACACGCCATCTGGTATCCTTATTCTCCTTTAATACCTCAATACGCTTTTTTTGTTCCTTCCGGCTGATTTGGAAGAAAAATTTCATAACAAGATAACCATTGTCAGTCAGCTGTCGCTCGAAGCGCTTCACGCTTTCAATTTTCTTCTTGTACTCCTTCTCTCCTATCTTGTCGTGCAGTACGTCCTTTACTACCTCATCCATCCAGCCCGAATCAAGAAACTCAAACTTCCCCTTTGCCGGAATCTTTACAAAATACCGATATAAAAAAGGCTTGCGTCTTTCCTCCTCTGTCGGCTCGTCCATGGTTGCAACCTTGAAAAATCGCGGATCAATATTCTTGATTACCTTACCGAGCACACTGCCCTTTCCTGCAGTACCCCAGCCCTCAAACAGCACAAGTACAGGCAGTCCATGCTCTTTAATCTGCATCTGAAGCACAGACAGCTTAGAGCGTGCTGCATGCAGGCGCTCATCCAGCTCTTCCTCCTCCGGAATTTGTGGTTTAATCCAGTTTTCTAACATGTAATTACCTCCCAAATATATAATTTCAGCCATAAAACCGCTACATCATTATATTAGTATAGCTTTTTTCAAGCTAATATACAATCTTCACACTATATTTGTTTCAAGTATGTTTCAGTTCTCTGCTTCTCCAATATTTGTCATTTTAAAGCCCTCTCCGTGCACCTCATGAGACTCAACAACCACAATAAAAGAGTCCGGGTCTGTATCTTTTACGGATTTACGCACCTGGTACATTTCCTTACTGTTGCATGCACACATTACCACCTGAATATCGTCCTGCTTATATCCTCCCTGTGCCTTAAGAATAGTGCTTCCGCGCTGACTGCATTCATCAATTACATCGCATATTCTCTTTCCATTTTTTGTGACGATAAAGGCTACTTTGCCTGAATTCATGCCATATATCATTTTATCAATAACAACCGCAGACAGTATATTCACTATCATGCCGTAAATCATTCCGTCAATATCCCGAAACAAAAGTCCTCCAACCAGAATAATTCCGACATCAGTAAGAAAAGAGATGTTGCCCATCGATAAATGAGGCCGCAATGCTTTTACAGCCATGATTATAAAATCAGCTCCTCCTGTTGAAGAATTTCTTGTATAAATCATGGCATAGCCTATTCCGCAAAATACACCTGTGCACAATGCCGCAAGCAGTCTGTCTCCCTGATACACCGGAAATAACGGCGCAACAAAGTCAACAATAAAAGAAGACAAAAGCATGCATCGTATTGAGCTGACAAAAAATTTTCTGCCCAATAATTTGCAGCATAGTATCGCAACCGGAATATTAAGCAGGACCGTTGATAAACCAATGGAAATATTAAACAGCCGGTATAAAATAATCGAAATACCCGAAAACCCTGTCATAGGAAACTCTGCCTGCAGGGCGAAGTTATATATACCTATTGCGTAAAAGATGCTTCCCGCAAGCTCCCATATAATCTGTACCAATAATTCTTTTTTCTTATTCATATTGCATCTATCCTCCAAAATAAATAAGCGCCCGGAAACAAATCTTACAGTGTAAATTACTGCACCTACGATTTGCTCCCAGACGCTTTAACCACTCATCCGGTGAAGAGTGAACGTTTTCTGATGTATGCAATTATTATATTTGAGATGTTAAATTAAGTCAAGCGGGAATCATCAATTTTGCTATTTTGATTTGTAAGCTCTCTGCATAAATTCAAACACTGCCTCTTTCGTCGGAATCGCAGGTATTCCACCTCGCTTTTGCACACACAATCCTGCAACTGCATTTCCCAAAACAGCACACTTTCTGATTTCTTCCCATTCCATCTTTTCTACGGGCTTATTTATAGAAAGAATACTGCATAATACGCCTCCCCAGAAAGAATCCCCCGCTCCGGTCGTGTCGACCACATGTGTCTGAAATGCTTTGATGATTTCTTTTCTGTTTTTTGTTGCCATAAGAACGCCATGTTCTCCCAATGTAATGGCAACCAGCTTTGGTCCCATAGCAAGAATTTCTTCTGCAGCCTGCTCATAACTTTTAGCCCCTGTAAGGAGAATACTCTCTTCATCCGATACTTTCATGACATCTACCAGTTCTACAACAGACTTCATTTTTTTCACTGCATACTCTTTGCTCTTCCAAAGAGACGGGCGGTAATTTGGATCATATGAAATAAGTACACCCGTTGCTTTTGCCATTTTTACTGCTTCGATCGTTGCTCTTTCTGCCGGCTCGTCTGTCAGCGATAATGATCCAAAATGAAAAATTCTGCATCCGGAAATTAACGTCTGATCCAATTCTTCTTTTTTTAACTGTGTATCTGCACCCGGTTTTCTTGCAAAAGAAAAATTTCTTTCTCCATTTTCACCGATTTCCACAAATGCCAGTGTCGTAAAATAATCCGGATCTTCGACGATAGCATCTGTATTGATTCCTTCCGTTTGCAATGTCCTCTTTAAAAATTTACCATGCATATCGTTTCCAACTTTTCCAATAAAAGAGGTGCGATACCCAAAATGACTTGCAACTGTCAGAAGATTTGCCGGAGCACCGCCGGGATTCTGTTCAAACAGTTTTCTCCCACCCTGACTGTGTCCTGCTTCCGTAAAATCAATCAGTAATTCCCCCAATGCCACAATATCAACTTTTTCTCCCATTTTTCAGTTCCTCCACAATCTCGTTATAACGTTTTTTATTTAACCGGTAGAAAAATAATACAACCGCAGTCACAATCCAAAGTACACCCGGAATCGTCGTAAATGCATGTTTCATAATTGAAAGTACAGTTGCATTTTGTGTCTGATTTGCAATATAACCACATTTTCCAAGTAATCCTGCTAAAAGTGCTGTTCCAACTGCCATTCCGATTTTATTTCCAAGTGAAATAAATGCATACTGAAAACCGTCATTTCTAAGTCCGGTTTTCCACTCCCCATATTCCACACAGTCTGGAATAATTGCATAGATTGCAGTATTAAATCCAGAGAAAAAAAACTGTGTGAGACCGGATAATGCATAAAAAATAGCCGGTGATTCTTTGGCATTGAAGAAAAACATAGACAACATGGAAATTCCTGTAAATAAAGCAAAGAGAGATGCTGTTCTTCCTTTGTTATTCAACTTGCGGAATAATGGTTGAAAACAGGCTGCCCCTATGATAGAAGGAATAATGATGCACATCGAATAAGTTGTGTAGTAGGAGGCATTTCCTTCCACATATGTAAAATAATACAGAATATCTGCGTTTCTGCCATATAATGTAAATCCAAATAATATCTGTCCTGCCAATGCAAGAAGATATGGTCTGTTCTGCATGACTGCTTTCAACTGTATCTTTACAGAAATTTTTTCTTTTTCCGGAATAATCACTGCCTCTTTCGTCTTCGCAAAGCAGAAGAAATGACAGGCTGTAAAAATACATCCATATATGACCGCAACCGTCAGATATCCTGTCTTTGCACTGTGACTGCCGAATTTGCTGAGCAGTGGAACTGTGATAATATTTAACACACCAATTGCAATCATAGCTGCAACCGAACGGGATGTATTTATTTTTGCACGTTCATCAATATCCTGTGTCATAGCACCACACAAGGTTCCATATGGAATATTCACACAGGTATACCCCAAAACCAGCAGACAATATGTAATTACCATATAAATGATTTTTCCATTCTGTGGCCAGTCGGGTCTTGCCCAGAATGTCATAACAAGAAGGATTGCTGTAATTGGTGCCGCTACTAACAGCCATGGACGGTACCGTCCCCATTTCGATTTTGTTTTATCCGTAAGTCCCCCGACAATTGGATCATTGATTGCATCCCAGAATCTTGAAAAAAGCATAAGTGCTGACACAGCCGCCATACTGATTCCGAACACGTCTGTATAAAATATCATCAGAAAATTGCTGACGAACATCCAGCTGAAATTACATCCAACATCACCAAACCCATATGCAATCTTACTGATCAGCGGTACTTTTCCATTTTTGTTTTCGCTTCCCATATGTTCCTCCTATTTTTATCAGAGTTTCTGACAGAACTCTATTCTTTCCTCATTTGGTCCCTTAATCATAAAAAACTTCACACCATTTTCCCAAAATGGCAGTTCTTCGATTCCGTCTGTAATAACTGTGTATTTTTCATTGCAGATTTTCTGATACATACTTTCAATGTCTTCCACATCAAGTGCAACATGTTGGTATGCACCGTCTGACATTGCCGCCTGTCTATTTTCAAAGGTCTCTATACAGTAATTTTTTATCTGTAAAAATGCCACTTTTTCCCCTGTTTTTTCATTATAAGACTGCATAATTACTTCGAATCCAAGACTCTTATAAAACTCAACTGTTTTCTGTAAATCGTTTGTCGGAAGCCCGACATGGGCAACTCCGACAATTCCATATTTATTTTCCATATACGCTCCTTACTTTTCACTGACGTTGATAATTACTTTCATCGTTGTCTCGCGGTTATCATCAATATACTGGTATGCCTTCAGATAATCTTTAAAAGCAAATGTCTTTGAGATGAGCGGTTTCAAATGAACTTTGCCCTCATTTACCAGTCTGATTCCATCTATGTAATCATCATGGCGGTACATCATCGTGCTCTTAATGTCAAGTTCGTGATCATTTGCCACTGCAAGATCTACTTCTGCCATTCCTGCAAAAACAGCCACAAGTACAATCGTGCTTCCTTTTCTTGCATATTTAATTGCCTGTCCCATTGTGATATTGTTTCCGGCACAGTCGTAGATCACATCTGCCTTATCCGGTCCAAATGCTTCGATCATTGCCTCACCGAAGTCTTTATTTTTGGTATTCACACACACATCAATTCCACATTCTTTTGCCTTTGCCAGTCTAAGATCACTGATATCTGTGATCATTACTTTCGCTGCACCCATTCCAATTGCTGTCTGTGCCACGAGATTTCCAATCGGTCCTGCTCCAAGGACTGCAATATTCATGCCAGCCACATCGCCCATCTGTTTTACACCATGAACTGCCACAGCAAGAGGTTCGATCATAGCTCCTTCTTCATAGGACATTTCTTTTGGAATAGGTGTTACTTTAGATGCATCCACTGCAAAATACTCAGATGCTGTTCCTGTCGTCTGAAATCCCATTACTTTTAATTCCTCACAGAGATTATACTTTCCATGACGACATGGATAACAATGTCCACAATATACCTGAGGCTCTATCGTCACCTTCTGTCCCACATGAAACTCTGTGACATTTTTTCCAAGTTCTGTAATCTCACCTGAAACCTCATGTCCTTGTGTTACCGGATATTTTGTAAACGGATGTTTTCCATGATAAACATGAATATCTGATCCACAAATACCAATATTCATAATCTTTACCAAAACCTGATTTTCCTTTACCTCCGGAACCGGAACCTCTCTGAAAATAATTTCTCCCGGATTTGTCATTACCTGCTGTAACATAATTGTTTCCTCCTTTTTTATGTTATTTTATTTTATGTTTTATAAATTGTTTTATTAAAGTAATTACATTATTATCTTGTAAACACAATTTGTCAATATGTTTTTTCATATTTCTATATATTTCATAATTTCAAAATCTATTTTTTGTGTATTTTTCACAATTAACACGCAAAAAAACGGAAAGAAACCGTAGTTACTGTTTTCTTTCCGTTTTTTACTATAATATGATATGAGGATCAAAAAATTTACAATTCACCCATATGTTTTGTAAAAAAGTATTTCGCTGCTCCAACAGCTGACGCTTCTTTCTTATACGAACAATTTTTCAAGTATGAAACATCATGCTCAAAGCCATTATATGCCATCACTTTTTCTCCCAGAGGTATCATATAATCTGATAATACACCTCCCACATCACCTCCTAGTATGATATCCATATCATATGCCATCCGCAGATTTGATATCAAAACAGCAAGATGATCCAGATACTCATTCCATGTCTGCAAAATTTTTTCATCACCACTTTCAATTTTTTCCATAAATGCATCCAGTGACTGCCTGTTATCTTGTGTCAGTACACTTGCAGCACAATATGCATCTGCACATCCTGATTTACCACAATAACACTTTCTTCCACCGGGAACGAGTATCATGTGACCAAACTCCCCTGCTTTCTGGTTCTGCCCTCGAAACAGCTTTCCATCTATGCAGAATGCACCTCCTAAGGTGTGGTTCAAAGACAGATATATCGCATTTGGATACTTTTGTTTTTTTTCTGCAAGCATTGCAGCATTAGCATCGTTTTCAAAATATACCGGAAGTTCCAGAGCCTGTTCTAAAAAGCGCAGACTATAATTCTCTATACCTAAAGCATGGGATTTTAAAACGATCCGTTCTTTCTGATCAATAATTCCCGGAATCGCCACTCCAATCCCAAGCAGCGTATCCTTCGCTAATTCGCCTTCAAGAAAAGTTTTGACCTTTTGTGCCACCTCTGTACAATAGGATAATTCTGCCGTAAATTTTAAGCGGATGCGATCTTTTTTTATAATCTCATCTCCAAGATTTACTAATACCATTTCTATATGATTCGCTGTAATCAAAATTCCCATTGCATGACAGTATGACTTATTAATTCCTATACTTTTTGCCTTCCTTCCACCGGTTGAAGCATATTCCCCAGTTTCTTCCAACACCCCTTTTTCTAACAAGTCATTCACATTTGCTAATACAGTCGGCATACTCAAGTTTAACTCTTTTGCGATTTCTGCCTTGGATGTAACATGATTGTTCAGCACATAATTAATTATCTTTTTTCTTGTTATATTTTTTTTATCTTTATTTTCCGTTTTCTTATCCTCTTTTATTAAATATATTATAAAAGAATTATATGCTTTTTTATTCTTCTTGTAAAGTAATGTTTTATAATTAATCTCCGACATAATAAAGGAATATCTGAAAAAGGGATTTGCATTAGATTATGACCGCTTGAAAAGACTTGGTGGCGGCTATCCCTGATACCTTATTCTTTCAACCAGCGTTTCCTTTTTCAGATTACTGCTTAAAACGCAGGAAAGTACAATCTGCAACAGACCGACCAAAAAAATCATAATAAAAATTGGTACGATTGGAACATGATAGATATTCATTCCAAATATTCCATTATGTTTTGCATAGGAAAAAAGTGCATAGCCGAGCGGCAGACCAATGATCAAAGCTATGCATATGGTACCAACCGTAAAAATCAGTCCCTGTAACTGCAGACATAAATTTAATTGTTTATTTGTCATACCCACAGCCTGTAATATACCATATTCCTGCTTTTTTGTCGTAATATTCATAATCATGGTATTCGCCATATTCATAAACCCGATGAGTCCTACAATAGCCATAAACAGATAACAGCCAAGCTTCATCATGCTGCTTGCAAATTCGGCAGATTGTAACTGCGCATGATAAGTATCCATTTTTATATGCGAAGTATTAGAAATCAAAGTATTCAGACTTTGTTCTACAGATGCCACATCTTTTTTATCACAGTCCACCCACAGATAGCCATAGGCTGTTCCTCTCGGATTCATGGAACGATATACACCTTCCGGAATGACAAGATAAGTGTCCGCACTTACAAAAGATCCTGCAATCTTTCCCTGATAGGTATAGGTTCCACTTCCATTCTCAAAGTCAAATGCAATGGATTCACCCGGAGCATATCCATCTTGTTCCATCCACGTTGACCAGCCAAAGAAAATATCACCATTCTTTACCGCCTGATCATAGTCCATAGAGCCAATATCCCCGTCCTGGCGCATAAAATCAAAATCCTTTTTACTCACAATATCAGCCGGAAATCTTGTTCCGTTCAAATTTACAGAGACAATCTCTCTCGTCATGACATCTGTCACTCCCGGAATGCTTTTGATTTCTTCAATCAGCGAATCATTCAATGGATCATCCGTCAGAATCGTATCCAGATTATTCTCCGGATATCTTTCATCATACTCAGCAGAATAGTCAAGCTGCAGTTCAAATTGTCCATGATTAACGGAAAGACGTGCTTCATGCTCCGTGTCAATATTTCCCACATAATTAGAGATAATCACAAACAATACGCAAGAAAAACCCATTGTGAGGATAGTACCAATAGTTCTTTTGGGATTACCCGTTACATTTGCCATTGCCATAGAAAACACGGTGACATTTTTTCTGCCATTTCGTTTTCCTTTTTTTTGTGTTTCTGCATTTTCTAAATACCGTGTTGCTTCGATAGGTGAAATCCGTGAAACAATTTTCATTGGTTTACGCAGTGCCAAAGCAACGGTAAGAAATGATACGAAAATACACAGAAGCATAACAGGCAGGGAAAACAGAGGCACCTGCTGATTTTGAACTTCCATAGAGCCAGTTTGGGTTGATACAAGGTTTCCCTGTTCTACCAGCCAGTTAAAACCGCATTTTGCAATCAGAAAGCCAAAAAGCAATCCAACCGGTATTGAAAAAAATGTCAAAAAAATGCCCTCTCTGAAGATCAGTTGTTTCATCTGCTTTTTTGTCGCTCCCAGAGCCTTGATTTTTCCATACTCCTGTACCTTGTTGGCAATACCGACCTGAAAAATATTATAAATGACCACAACAGAGAAAAGTACAATTGCAAGAATCAAAACCCCGCATACCGCAATCGTTTCATAACTCGGCTGCAAGACCCATTGCAAATAGAGATCATTGACTATAACGTTTTTTTCTTCGATCCCACAAGCTGCTGCAATCTGCTTTATAACCAAATCAATATTATTCATAGATACATTTGCAGAATCATTTAAAGTAAAATAAATATTATACTGTCTGTCATTTTCTGCAACGTGCTCATCATAAAACTCCTGTGACCCGAAAGCAACATACGATGCCTCGATGGTATACTCATCCCGATCATATAGGATTCCGCTGACAACAAATTCTTCCGGCTTATATTCTGACTGCATCCCTGCGCGGTAATCCAGTGTAACCTTATCTCCGACCTTTACATCATCATATCCCATTTCACTAAAAAATGCTCTTCCTGCGGCGATTTCCTGCATTTTTCCGGATACTTTCCTTCCTTTAACTCATATTCATTATTATATGGAAGCATTTTTCTTGCAGTCTCATCCATGCAGACAAAACCACCGTTTTCATTGCCTTTTATGATGCCTTCTGTACACATAATTCCTATTGCATCTATTTCTGCACGGCGGCTTACTTCCTTTAACTGCGAAGCATCTGATGCGACAAACAGACCATAATTGCTTCCATATGAGCCTGCCGCCTGACTTTTCTGTAAACGGATCATTCCATTTCCCACAGTACTGATAATCACAAGCAGCATCGTAGTCAGACATATGGACATCATAATCAGTATACTTCTTGTCTTATTCTTTTTGTCATTGCTATATGCAATCCTGCTTATTGTCCTCATCTGAAATCCACCACCTGTCCGTCCTCAATCACCAGAATACGGTCAGCGACCTGTGCAATTTCGTCATCATGGGTAATCATTACAATTGTCTGTCCATATTTTTTTGCTGTCATCTTAAGCAGGGCGATTACCTCATCACTGGTCTTGGAATCAAGATTTCCTGTCGGCTCATCTGCAAATATAATTTCCGGACGATTCACCAGTGCTCTTGCAATTGCTACTCTCTGCTGCTGTCCTCCGGATAACTGATTTGGCAGATTGTAAATCCTCTTTTCAATCCCCAGAGTTGCAATAATATCATTTACATACGCTTCATCCACTTTTCTTCCATCCAGCCCCAGTGGCAGTACAATATTTTCCCAGACATTAACAGATGAAACCAGATTAAATGCCTGAAAAACAAATCCGATTTTTCTTCTGCGGAAAACAGCAAGGGCATCTTCCTTCATCCTGTATAAATCTTTCCCGGCTAAAGTAACACTGCCTTTTGTAGGTGTGTCAAGCCCTCCAAGCATATGAAGTAATGTACTTTTACCGGAACCTGACTTTCCGACAATTGCGACAAATTCTCCCTGCTCAATCTGAATGTCCACCTGATTGACCGCTTTGACCTGATTCTCACCTGCGCCATAAAACTTACAAAGCTGTTTGGTTTCTAATATCACACTCATGTGTTGCCTCCTTTTCAATTCTGTAAAGCATACCTTTTCAGCACACTTTCTTTGCCTGTTTATATAATTGGTCATTTTTCAACCTACATCCAAATTGTATCAGGATAATCTTTCATTTCACTTTCAAAAAACGGGCAGAAGTCTTACAGAATTGTAAGATTTCTGCCCACTTAAAATTTAACCAACATATGGTAATTGAATCACAAACGTGCTTCCTTTTTTCTTTTTGCCGGAGGTTACCATGATTGTACCTCCGTGTTTTTCGATAATTTCTCTCGATAGAAAAAGTCCGATTCCTGTACCACTCTTTTCCATGACCTTCCTGGAACTTCCTCGGTAAAATCGTTGAAAAATTTTGTGATACTCATTCTGCGGAATACCAATTCCCTGATCTTCAATTTCCATTCTTACAAGATCGTTTCTTTTTTGTAACCGGATAAATATTTTTGAACCATCCGGGCTGTACTTGATTGCATTATCTAAAACGTTGATTACAGCTTCACCAAGCCATCTTTTATCCTGCATAACCATGCATGTTTCCAGCTCTTTTGCATAGTCAAAAACGAATTCAATTTCTTTCTCATCCGCTTTAGGATAAGTGCGGTTCACAGCAGATATGACAGTATCCATAAGTGGAAGTTTTTTCTTATTAATCTGAATCAGTCCAGTTTCCATCTTGGATATTTCAAGAAGCGACTGCAATAATGTCTCCAGTCCATCCAGAGCACTCCGACAACGAATACGAAACTCCTCCTGTTCTGTAGCACTTAAGTCATTCTGCATCAGCACACTAAAACATGTATCCAAAGCTGCAACCGGTGTCTTTAACTGGTGAGAAATATCAGAAACCATTTCTTTCGTGCTCTCTTTTTCTTCCCGTGCTTCTTCCTTTAGCAACTGAATATGATGTCCGATTGCTTCAAGCTGGTCATTCAATTTTTCCAGTTCTGCTGGATTTTCCGTTTTCAGTAAAGCATCAAATTTATTTTCACGGAATCTGATCAGAATTTCTTCCAACTGGTCTAAAATTTTCTGATGACACGCATCTTCTTTTTTCTTCCAATAAAGTAAAAAAATCAAAAGAAGCACGCATATCACAGTGCTTACAGCACCGGTCACCATAACCTGATGCCGGAATTGCATATAAAATGCATTCCCTTTATTTCCCAAATATCCATATTGCTCCAATAATCGCCTTCCCTGTTCGTTAGTTTCAATATCCTTATCCTTAAGCAATTCCGAAACAGCATCCAGCCCGGAAAATTCTTCCTTTGCAGCAATCTCTGTCATAAGATTCATTTTATATTTATAATCTTCATAAAACACATACGTGGTAAAGCAATTTAATATTGCAAACAATAATATGACAGGTAATACCAAGGAGAGCACTACTGTAATCTTCTTGCGATATCTCTTTGTCACTGCCTTACCTCCTGATTCCATATATACCCAAGACCTCTGATATTCTTTATATAGACCGGTGCAGCCGGATTGTCTTCGATTTTCTCACGGAGTCTTCTGATATTGACAGCGATTGTATTTTCATCCACAAAATCCCCTTCCAGATCAAACACATTTTCCAATATTTGTGTTTTTGAAAGAATCTGTTTCGGATTCTGAAGAAAAAAAGTCAGCATTTTCAACTCCGTTTTTGTCAGACTGATTTCACGACTCTTTATCAGGACTTTCATTTCTCCTGCGATAAATACGATATCTCCCGAAATCATCTTTCCAGCTTCCGTTTTCTCCTGTCTGCGGCGGAAATGTGCTTCTATTTTCAAAAGAAGTACCGAAAGACTAAACGGCTTTGTAATATAATCATCTGCCCCTGCTTCATATCCCATAACCTGATCCATCTCCTGATCTAGTGCTGTAAGGCAAATAATGTATGTATTATAATTGCATCTCATCCACCTTACAAATTCCAGTCCATTCCCATCCGGAAGATTCACATCACAAATGGTAACATCCACATTATGATCACTTGCAATTCTTTTCGCTTTTTTCACTGATTCTGCTGAAAAAACCTCATATCCGGATTTTTTCAGTGAGAATGTAATTCCACGATTTAAATTTTCATCATCTTCAACCACGAGTATACCTGGCATAGCATATGCACCTCTCTTTGTTAACTATTCATCTTAAAATTCTTCAATTCCGGCATTATGTTCAGCCACATACTTCTTTATCATAGTCAATGGCTGTCGCATACAATTCAGTGATCTTCTGATAGAACTTTCTTTCGCTGGCACGAATCTCACGGATACGCTCTAACTGCTCATCAAAATACTTCTCTGTCAGATACGTTCCTCGTTTCAGCCGTTCATCATCCATCACCCAACCTTTGATGGTGTCGTTCTTGGCGATCTGACTTACCCATTTACGAAACTGTACGGCACGCTCGGAATTGACCTTGAAGCCTACGGCAATGATCATTTGAAGGCTATAGTGCTTGGTATCACGTGTAACCTGACGAGACCCTTCCGTTTGAACTATTCGGAAATTCCGAATGGTTGCCGTCTCTTCTAATTCACTATCTGCATAAATTTTTTTAATATGTTCATTTATTGTCGGTAAACCAACATCATACAATGTGGCCATCATTCTCTGTGTCAGCCATATATTTTCATCCTCATAGCGCATCTCAACACTGTCCTGCTGATCACCACCAGAGGCAACATAGGTTAAGTATTCCGCCGCGCTAGAGCGGATAGTTATCTCATCTTTTTTCTTTTTCAACTTAATCTCCTCTTATTGCTTTCTTTTTTTTATAGTACTACCTGCTCATCCTTTGCCACTGGAATATACACATTATATTATCCTACAAATTCTCTGTCAATTCTCGAAAACCCTTTATAGCTCATATGATTCATTTGCCTACACTGCCACAGATGGCAAAAAATATAATGTAGATTACTATAACCTTGACGTCATTATCTCCGTCGGTTGCCGTGTGAAATCCCATCGAGGTACACAGTCCCGTATCTGGGCTATTGGAATCATAAAAGAATACATGAAAAAGGGATTTGCATTAGATGATGACCGATTAAAGAGACTTGGCGGAGGCAATTACTTTGCCGAATTGCTTGCACGTATCAGAGACATCCGCTCCGCAGAAAAAAGTATTTTGGAGAAAGGTTCTGGAAATCTATACTACCAGCATTGATTATAATCACCATGCTGAAAGCTCTGTTCTTCAAACAGGTTCAAAACACAAAGAACCAATGTATGTGAAAGACTGGCTGGAAACCATTGACGATTATCTGAAAATGACACGCCGTGATATTCTTCCCAGTAGCGGTCGCATCAGCCATAAACAGGCTATTGAAAAAGCTCATGCGGAATATGATAAATATAAGAATCGACTGTATGATACACTCTCTCCTGTTGAGAAGGATTTTATTGAAAGTATTGGTATGTTAGAACAAATTAGCGACAGCTCAAAAAAGTAGCGATTATGAAGTGGTTGCCCTTGCTGAATTGTGAATATCTCTTGGGTGTTAAAAAGAAAAATAAGCAGTGATCTGAATAATAACTCATAGATCACTGCTTAAATTTTTATTAAAGCGATACCCTACTCCCCATCTTCACTATTTTCAAATGACAACAGCAACATTTTCCCCATAACTTTCCACCTTCTTAAATCTTACTTATGTAATAAATTAATTATTACATAAGTAAGATTTACAGTCAACCATTTTTACAAAATTGACATTTCAACAAATACAGAATATACTATTCTTATTACAGGCGTAAGATTTAAGGAGTGATTTACATGAAGAATTTACCACAAATTTCGGAAGCAGAATTTGAAGTTATGAAAATTGTATGGAAATATGCCCCCATTAACACCAATGAAATAACAGAAAAATTACTACAGACAACAAACTGGAGTCCCAAAACTATCCAAACGCTCATTAAGCGTCTTGTGACCAAGGGTGTTCTCACTTATGAAAAACAAAGTCGTGTTTTTGTTTACACACCGTTAGTAAAAGAGTGTGAATATATTAGTCAAGAAAGTAATTCTTTCTTGAATCGCTACTATAATGGTGACATTACCTCTATGCTATCTGCATACATAGAAAACGATAAACTGTCTGAAACAGAAATTGAAACACTTCGCTCCCTTCTTTCCAAGAGTTCCAAAAAAGGAGGCGATTAACATGGCTAATTTCATGATACGCTTTTTATTATGCAATGTATTTATCAGCGGTATCGTTGGAATTCTTTTGATAGCCAAATGGGTATTCAGAAACAACTTGTCCAGCCGGATGCAGTATAATCTATGGTTGCTGTTACTCGGACTTTTAGCAGTGCCTTTTATCCCCTTCCGTCTAATTAGTTTTCCGCAAATTTTCTCATGGCTCAGTAGCGTACAAAACTCCACCACTTCTCATGCCGATGTTGGTACAAATAATGTTATGAATACCGATTTATCCGGTACTACAAATTGGATGAATGACATTGCCATTTCTGTAAACCATGACACATCATCCGTTACCGGGTACATTTTATTGAGTATATGGATTGTGGGAATGCTTGTGATGATGATATTGGTAATCAAATCTTCTCTTCGTTTACACACTATAAAGAGATCTGCACTTCCCCTTCAAAATCCGAAAGTTCGCAGACTGTATAACAGATGCTTGAATGAGATGAAAATAATAAGGAATATTCCTGTGTACAGTACCGCTTTTTTGAAATCCCCTATTATCGTAGGATTTTTGAAGCCATGTATTTATCTGCCAATTCATTTAATCTCAGATTATCATGAATCTGATATGAGATATATGCTATTGCATGAACTGCAACACTACAGACATAAGGATGCCATTGCCAATTATCTTATGAACTTTGCCGGAGTGCTTTATTGGTTTAACCCCTTTGTCTGGTTTGCACTAAGAGAAATGCGTAATGACAGAGAAATTGCCTGTGACACTTCTGTTCTAAAAATGCTTGAAGAGGACGATTATGAAGATTACGGAAATACGCTGATTAACTTTATAGAAAAGGTCTCCTTTTCTCCTTTTCCTTTTGCCGCCAACCTTAGTGGAAACATGAAACAAATGAAGCGTCGCATTATCAACATTGCCTCTTATGAGAAACCAACGTTTTGCAAGAAATTAAAAGGCATGACTGCTTTTATACTGACCACAGTTCTAATAATGGGACTTACACCTTTTATTTCTACATATGCAGCGGACGAAAGTCGCTACCAATGGGAATCTTCCTCAGAAAATATTTCATATGTAGATTTTTCTAAATACTTTGGAAAATACGAAGGAAGCTTTGTTTTATACGATCTTAGAAATGATGTCTGGAGCATACATGATATAGAACATGCTACGCTACGAGTTGCACCGGATTCCACTTACAAGATATATGATGCTTTATTTGGATTGGAAGAAGGTGTCATTACACCACAGGATTCTTTTATTGCATGGAATGGAGAAAACTATCCGTTTGAAGCATGGAACGCTGATCAGACCTTGCAGTCTGCTATGGCTTCATCTGTGAACTGGTACTTCCAATCAGTGGACGAACAACTTGGTACTACTTCCGTTTACGATTATATCAAGAAAATCGGATATGGAAATGAAAACATGAGCGGTGATTTCTCCACTTATTGGATGGAATCTTCCTTGAAGATTTCCCCAATAGAGCAGGTCGAACTTCTAACCAGGCTGCAGAATAACAGCCTTGGCTTCGCCCCTGAAAATATCAATGCAGTAAAAGATTCCATATGCATTTCCTCTTCCGATGCCGGAACATTCTACGGAAAGACCGGAACCGGACGAGTAAACGGACAAGATGTGAACGGTTGGTTTATAGGCTATATCGAAACTGCAGATAATACATACTTTTTTGCTACCAACATTGGTGCTGAGAGCAATGCTACCGGAAGCAACGCCACTGAAATAACCATGTCTATCTTGTCTGACATGAATATCTGGAAATAAAGAATCGGGTAAAGGTCAATCTCTGACTTTTACCCGATTTTTCTTAATTCGCTATCTGAACAAGCCCTTTGTATTCCCATGTCGCTCCATAATCAGTTGACTGAAATACAATCCCATCTTTCTCCGCTGCATCTGTGGTAACCGTTATCGTCAATGTGTCGTCCTCTTTTTCAGGCATATTCAGGTAATCAAAATCCTCCACCGTAAATCCGCAATCGATAGCGATTTGTGGTAATTCTGAAACAAGATCCATTGGAAGTTTCATTTCTTCAAAGGCCCTTCCGCCATCGCGAGTGACATATAAGCGGGAATAGGACTGGGATGCGCCTGTAATTCCTGCAACCCCAAAGTTCTCATCATAAAATATTAAACCTTCTGCAACTCCCAATTGTCCACTGAACGGATCATCATTTATGCATTCCCAAGTAGAACCACCATCCATTGTCTTTTCCATTACATAAAATCTGCTTCCGGCAGCTGCATCCGTTATCACCAAACGCCATCCATTATTTTCATCTAAAAAGAAATACATAGTTCCATCACTTTGATCCACAGTCCAACTTTCTGTATCTTTAGCATCCTCCACCTGCTGCATCGTATTCTCCTGCTTCAATTCTTGTTGACTGACGTACTCAGGCTCCATAATATATCGAACAGGTGTGACACTATTTAAATCAGGAATATGCAAAGATACCTCAAACCCAACGATTTCTCCACCGCTTCTAAGCTGAGTAAAATTGCCGGTTCCTGTTTCAGTTCCATCACCATCTGCATCTCCCGAAATATATTGTAAGCCTTCCTCTGAACTAAAAGATCTTCGCCCCATATAGAGTATTTCATAAATCTGCTGCTCTTCAAATGTTTCAGCCCACGCCTCTACCTGACTCGTCCAGTCTGAATTGTTCAAAATTTCAATCATTGGAGACAAACGCATATCGTCACTATATTCTCCATTCACATTACCATCTATCCAAACAGTCATATCATTACTGCTGTCTGCGTCATAATCAATAAGATACGTTTTTTTCTCTCCAGCCTCATTTTTTCCATATATGAATGCATAAATCCTTTGAATCGTTCCGTTTTCATCAAATGACACCTGATATTTATTTGCAATATAGAGTTCTTCCGGCAGTTGCAATGCTTCATCCAAATCCATCAGAATCCCTTCTACACCATCCTCAAAAAGATTATTATGCTCCAGTTCTACTTCTTTTTTACGCATCCACTCATCAAGTTTCCAAGACAGTGCCCCGTGATACGGAACTGCAGAATAAACGATACGTCCACCAAAGAATAAAGTTGCTGCTATAAGGAGTATCATTTCCGTATAGAAAAGTTTCTTATTTCCATTATCTCCTGAATTAACTTCTTGATTATGCCTTTTCGAAATCAGCCAGAGAACCACTGTGCCAACCAATCCTATTATACCTAACGCCAACATCGGTATATGCCTTCTCAAGCCACCATATTGACATAGATGCCAGAATTGATACAACATAAATATATATAGTATTAAACTTACTTTTCCCGTGATTTTATAAATATATTTCATGTAAGTCTCCTTTCTTCATATCTGTAAAAATACCATAAAACACCAGTATTATCAAATCATTCTTTAATACGGTATTGGTAATCTGGTATCTCCTTAATTCCATCATCAAGGATTTTATTCCCCAAATATTGAAAGCTACCATCATCAGCAAACTTTACCGTAAGTTCATGGGTTATGACCGCATCATCACAAATGACCATATCACACACCGCATCCACCGTTAATGTCACTGTTCCATCCTCATTTTCTTTGATATCAATAACCTCCGGCAGCGAAGTTCCAAAAAAAGTTGGTGCATAGTTAAGGCAGCCTAGTCGTACCCATACGTAAGTCTGATTTTTTTCATCAAATACCGCATATTCCTGAATTTGCTCTGCTGTTACTGGAAGATATTCCATGATCAAACTCTCAAATTCTTCTTTTGGTATTCCATTTGAATAATCCTCGGCATCAAACGCTTTCTGATGTTTCATGGCATACAGATATTCATACATTCCATTATAGTCCAGTTTTTCCATATGGTCAGTATCCCAATTCGAGCATAAAAGATTATTTCCCTGATACCCCAGACCTTGTACGCATCTTTCTGACATTTCCCGTTGTTCCTTAGATAATGGCTTTATTCTTACCAGACAGCTTCCGTCAACAATCTCTGTAACCTCCGGTGGTTCCGGAACACATAATTCATAACAAAACCATCCTTTATCCGTATATTTCCACTCCTTTATCCTTGCATAAGAAATATAGGACAATCCATATGTATCATTGGTGTTCCATGTAGCACACGCACTTATTAAATACATGTCCTTTCCATCAAAAATAAATTTATCTCTGCCAATGCCACCATCTGACTGCAACTCGTAAAGCACTATAAAACCAGCTTTCTCTTCCTGACAGTTTTTAAGAAAATCTTCGACTTTTTTATAATTTTCCATTGCTGCATATGCTTTCATCGTTATAACCGGATACCCTTTTTCTTTTATCCGATCCTGCATTTTATAGATTGTCTTATCATCCAGAACCGTATTAACTGCCTCCCCTTTATCTGCCTGAGTATAAATATCAGAAATAAGCTCCAGAATCATTTTACACTCATCCTCTGCTTCTTTTCTTTCCGGCTCATCTATTGGAAGGTCATAACCTTTTTCCCACTGTTCTGCAACATCTTCTTTTGCATTCTCGTTTTCTTCCGTAGAATCAACATCTCTACTATCCATCAACTGACTATCTGATGTCATATCTTTCCTTATGCATCCACATAACAGGCAACTGATCAGTACAATGAACCAAATACTCTTTTTCATAAATATTGTCCTTTCCATTCAGTCACATTTCCCATATCTACTCTGCTGATGATGTTCTCGCATTCTTTTCATAAAAAATTCCTGTACTTACAATCATCACCAATAGAATCACAAAAATGATTCCAAACTTTTTTATAAACCATTTTATATCTTCCATTACTGTCCTCCATATATATCATTCCACTCATCTTCGGTTAAGCGTGGCGTATGCCATGTAATGTTGTTATTTTCTTCCTCTGAAACAATGTAATTTGATACATACTGTACTCTACCATCAGATAACGGTCTGACCGTAACATCATGCATATATACATCAGAATCCCCTGCATACGGATATACTACATGAACATTAAGCGTAATCGTTCCATCCGAATGTTCCGTATACCCAACCACCTCGGAATATGGATATTCTGGATACTCTATCTCATAAAATCCTCTTGGTTTATATTCGTATGTTTGAGTTTGATAATCGTAAATAGTTTTTTTCTGCAATTTATCACTGTCGATATTAAAATATTCCATAATTACATTTTCAAACTCTGTTTTAGGAATATGATAAACTGCACCTATGCCTAAGTTATCATCTGCTACATATGGAAATTTTTCATTATGCAACTTTGGATACAACAAATCAAACATGTCATAGAAATTCAGTTCTCCAAAATCATCCTCATTCCAATCCACTAAAAACATATTATTTAACTCATATCCTATTGGCAAAAGATATTTTTCATTTAATTCCCGACACTTTGCATCCAATGGCAGTATACGAAATGCTACATGCTCTTCTGCAGAACTTAATGTTAATACATACAATTCTTCTGAAAAATAAGTTCCAGAAAACATCAGATATCCATCATCGGTATATCTCCAATAATCGGTTTGATATTCACCTTCATCCTCACTTTTCATAATCCCATCTTTGTATCCGTAATAGCATCTTTTCACATGAACCACTCCTTTTTCTGTCTGTAAATGGTAGACCGAAAATCCTCCCAGACTGCTCACTTGGAGTATTGTCACTTCTGCTTTTTCTTGTTTTTCCACCGAATCACAAAAATCTATCACATTTTGCATTTGTGTCATATCAACTCGATTTTCACAATCAACTGCCGCATATCCACATTCCCCAAATCTTTCTACAACTTTACGTACTGTTTCCATATCATTCAGCTTATTTTTTGTTGTGGCTTCCTCATAAATATCTATCGGAATATTTATAAAATTATCATCCATTCCTTTCTCACTGACAATTTCAATAGGTTCAGAGGATACTGGTTCTTCTATATTCCCTTTACACCCCGAAATCCCCATCGAAAATCCTATACTAATTACCAGAAAACCACTTTTCAAGAACCTGACTATCTTTTTTGACAACATAACCGCTTCCACCTCTTCCTTTTACATCTTCTACCATGCTGACGATCATAATAGGACGCTCCATATTCTTGTCCGTTGTAAAAACAGAAAACCATCCTAATTCAGTCCCCGTTGTATCATCTTTTGATGCTTTGATTTCTGCAGTTCCAGTTTTTCCGGCTAATATAATATCCGTTCTATGTGCTGCATAGCCAGTTCCATGAGAATTGTTTATGACTTCTTTCGTATCCTCCAAAACAATTTGCGCCGCATCCTTTGTAAATGCTTCTTTAATCCAGACATCAGGCATTGCATCTTCCTTATATGTAAGATATGGTTTTATCATATTTCCTTCATTGCAAAATGCAGAATACATACAAGCCATATGCAAAGGATTCACAAGAATCTGACCTTGTCCATAGCCACTATCAGCCAACTGTACCTCTTTTTCAATTTTTTCTGTATTGGAAAACTGCGATTTTGCCATCTTAATATCAAATGGAAGTACATCATTGAATCCCAGTTTTGTTAATGAACTTTCCATATCGTTTTCCCCAATTTTTAATGCCGCCTTTGCAAAATAAATATTATCCGAATAAATTAAAGCATTTTTTAGAATAACCGGCTCATAAGCATGAAGCGTCGTTACATAATAAGATCCCCATGAGGAATCTTTCTGCCAGCTCAATCCTTCATTCCCATAATCCTCATCTGGATCAATCGCCCCTGTTGTTAATCCAATAGCAGCTATAATAGGCTTAAACGTAGATCCCGGACACCAGACCTGTCGAAAACGATTATACATAGGTTTGTTCTCATCTTCATTCAGCGCATTCCACTTTTCACTTGACATGCCCCTAATAAAATCGTTGTTATCATATGAAGGTGTACTGACTAAAGCCAATACTTCTCCCGTATACTGATTCATAGCAACTGAACAGCTCTTATCATCTTTAAATTGTTCATATAATTCTTTTTGCAAATTCGAATCTATCGTTAGTTTTATATCTTTTCCATTTTCTACAATCGTGCTTACTATGATTTTTTTCTTATTGCCATTTGAATCAACAATAGTAATAGAACACCCATTCTGTCCCTTTAATTCTTTTTCAAATAATCCTTCCATTCCACTTTTTCCAATCACACTGTTCGATGTATATCCCTCTCCGGCGTGTTCTTCTAAATCTTCTGCCGTAACGTTTTGAACATATCCCACTAAATGTGCAGCAGCCTCCCCCAGTGGGTATTCCCTTACAGTGATATCTGAAATTTTCACACCTGGAATCTCTAATAATTTCTCCTGTCGGTCTTTCTCTGCCAATGTTTCCTGATCTGGCTCAATCGACATCAGTTTTAATTCATTCACCTTTGGAACTGTTTTTAATGGTACAAATGAATCATCTTTTACCCATTTTGCCGCTAATTTTTTTTCTATATCTTCTGTTTTCATTTCCAATAATTCTGCCAACTGGCTGATAGCATCATTCTTATTCTCTAATTTTCCGGGAACTACGCCTATAGAAGAAGCCACTCCCTCGCCTGCAAGCAAGTGACCATTTCGGTCTATAATCTGCCCTCTTTTAGCACTTGTTGTAGACACTTTTACTTTATCTGTGGAATCCAGTTCTGGAAATATCAAAGAATCATTCCATATCAGCTTATATTTGCCTTTTTCCAGTATAAATGATGCCTTATTTTCAAAAGTTACTTTTCCTGCAACAGTATCCATAGATGTTTCATAACAGATCTCTTTTTGTTCTTTATCATAAGATGTGATATGAACTTTCATATTATCTACATCAATTCCCTCATAAATAGCAGAATTACGTTTTACAAAATCTTCCTGACTGATATTCCCAGATATTCCTGCATCAATCATCTCATACATTTGTTCATATTCTCGATTTGAAACATGATCCATATATGTTTTAAGAACCTTCTCCGGTGATACATCAGGTACACTTTCATACCATACAAAAAAGGCAACCACAGTTGTAATCAAGCATAAATTCATGAGCCATATAATGTATATCCTGCTTTTTTTCTTTTTTTTCGTCATAGCATCTCCTTTTTCTTACAGTTGTAAGATTTTATTTTAAAAAAAATTGTTCTTTCCATTTCAAAAGTTATGTCAAAGCAATCATGATTTCTTTTTTCTGTATATAATATTCCCTTATATCTTACATCTGTAAGATTTAAACGTCAAGTCTTTATTTACTTTTTCTAAACTAATAAAACATCCGGCACACCCTCCAGGAGTGCCAAAAACAACCTTAGCAAGCACTGCCTGTGTCATGACACAGGCGAAATTTCCCACACTTTCCTATCGTCTGTGCGTATGAATTTCCATAGGGAAGTGTCCCTAACCCTCTTTTATTTTTTCTTCGGTTTTCCTGTGGAATACCTTGACCTTTCCTGCCGCTTTTGCTACAATCTGCTGTGGGTGATTGCGCCCAAAACTGAATAAAACCTGAAACGAACTGTTGTAAAAATCGAACATTTTACAGCAGTTTTTTTGTACCCAAAAGAGAGAAAGGAAGTGGCAGAAATGGCAAATCGAAACCGCACCAATCCGGTGCAATTTTATCTCAGCAATGATGAGCAATACATCCTCAACACCAAATTCAAAGCATCCGGCATGAGGAGTATGTCTGCGTTCCTGCGCAAGCTGATTTTATATGGATATGTATATGATGTCGATTACAGTTACCTACGAAATTACAACACGGAACTGGGACGTATCAACTCCAGTTTAAACCAGATCGCAAAGAGGGTAAACAGCACCGGAAACTTTTATCAAGAGGATATAAACGAAGTAAAGGAGTTGATGAATGAGGTATAGCATACACAAAAATCCATGCTATCAAAGCAACCGTTGATAAAGCCATAGAATATATCTGCAACCCGGACAAAACCGATGAACAAATCTATGTTTCGTCTTATGCGTGTGCGTCGAGACTGCGGCGATTGACTTTAAATATACGCTTGACCATTGCAGGGAAAACAGTCCCAACAAAGCCTATCATCTGATACAGGCTTTTGCTCCGGGCGAGGTCGGTTATGAGGAAGCGCACCGCATTGGAAAAGAGCTTGCAGACAAGGTTTTAGAGGGGAAATATTCGTATGTTGTCCGATTTTTGTATTATCTATATTTACCTTCAAACAATTCCCATACAGAAAAAGCCTCTTGTGCTATCTCATCATAAGGCGGTGCTGTAACGCCTAAAGTTGTATTTCCCATATCAGAAAGTCTTAAACTGCACAAATTTACACCGCTCATTTGTTGCCTTATATATTCTTCCTTGCTAAGAAACCATTCTGCCTCGGTCACAAATGATTTGAAACTCATTTTCTCTATTTCCCGAATTATGTAGAAGTATATGTAATTAAGCTCTATCCACGCTCTACGAAGCGGATTTCCATATAAAGTATTTAATATTTGCTTGGAGTAATCTCCAAGTCCCATTCTCTCCCACTTCTTCTTTAGCAAATCATACAGTATCCACTTTTCCACACTACATCTTCCTTCAACATTATCAAATTCTAAATCCCAATTTCCGTTATAATCAGGATCCATAAATGTAGGTAGAATTGACCGTCCATGAGCTGCTGCATTCCTTATGGCGCACAAATCACTGATAAATCCTATACATTCTTTCATTTTATGTAAAATATCTGGAATGCTGTCTTTCCTAGAATAAACATCATAAAAAAAAGTTATAAGTTCTGACAACTCGTTTAACTCTAACTGTTCCATCAAATCCAACAATGGCACAGCATTCCCATCCGTTAAGTAGTCAAACTCATCCGAGCTGCCCCTGTAGCTTCTTTTATCTCTTGCCCGCTTAATCAACTTCTCAATTTTAGGTTTCTTGGCTACCCATTCTGATATTACTTCTGCTCCTACATCATGTCCGTCATCAGCAATCCTTATTCTATTGAAATATGTTTTATAAGCATTTTCTATGCCAGTAATCCATAACAAAATGTTTTTCCTAAACTCAATATCTATTCTATCTATTACAAAAAGCAAACCTATTTTAAACTTAGCATCAATACAATCAAGGTCAATATGCTTTCCTGCTTGCATTTTTATGATTTCTTTGCAAGTAAATATTCCCGGCGATAAGTATTCCAACATTCTTGGTTGAAAGTTATTACCTTCAAGCCAATCGACAAATTCCTTATCATCCAATACCGGATAATAGAAATTGTATTCACTTAACCTTTTTCTAATATTTTGAATGGCATTATTCTCAATAATTCGTTCTTGATATTTCCATTCATCTCCTATAAACCTAATATCTGTGGCTTCTTTAATATCTCGGTCTCTTACTCCCTGACTTTGACTTAAGGAAAACTCAACCTCATCTGTGTATTTAATATATTGTTTTCCTTCTTTTTCTTCCAACATAGATTTTTCTATTCTAAACGGTATCCATTCATGTTCAACTTTATATGCGTCTGTATCAATTATTCCATAATTATTTTTTAGCTCCAGTATTCTTCCTCTAGGCATACTATTTCCACTCCTTTCCACATGGTATTCGGCTTTTAAACGCCACCTATTACAAACAGGAACACACTGTGTATCATTTTCAACTGCACTATACATACATTATAATTGTACCCTTTCAAAGACAATTTCTCAATCGGATTGTATACATAAAAATATCTTAAAAATAAAAAGCAGGTAGCCAGCACACAGCCGACTACCCACCCTCTCAAATTTACTCTACTGATTCCAACACTACCTCTGCAAATCCTTCATCGGTCATATTATGGAGCTTACCTAGCACCTGCTCTCCAAGACGGAGCGCAACGCCGCCAACAATACCGATCAGTAAATCTTTCGGGAAAAAGCTCGGCAACGGATTGGAAAATAAATCAGTCAGCCCGTTCATGGCTGCCATCATTTTATCGGAAGCATTACTCCCCGGCGATACACGCCACAGCCACGCTATCTTGTCACAAAAATAGCCTGCAAGAATATACGGGAGATTCATAAGAATGAGCTTCTTTTTATCCACGCTTGCGGTCTTAGCCTTCAGCGTTTCGGGAATGGCTTTTAAGTCTTTGACAATACCGTCTATAATCTTACTCATAGCAACTGCCCCCTGTCTTTCTGGTGTCCTCTTGCTCTTTCCCTGTTCTTGTCCTTTCCAAGCAGCTCCCTGAACTCAGCCAACTTCTCCTTTACGGATACTCTGCCACGCTTCTTCTCATTAACTTTCACAAATTCCTTAAATGTCTGTGTGATCACATCGGCATCCTTGCCCTTGAAAAATACCATATACTTCGGCGTTTCCACCGTCTTGTCCTTTTTCACAGCAAAGTCAACATTATATTTCCTTGCCACCCGCTCAAAGGACTTGATGTTGTTATCCGTAACCTCAATACTCGAAGCTCCCATACCCTGACCGACCAGCTTTTTCACTGACATTTTTCCATGCGTTGCCTGTTTCCCGGCTTTCCGGTGTTGCAGATACATCTTCATGGCTTTTTCAGTACATCGGCGGTCAGCCTTGAGGACTTGAAAACAAGGGCAATCGTTTTCTGTGTAACTTCCTCCTGCATGGTTTTCCTCATTGATTTTTTGTAGCTGTAATTCCATTAAGGTGGAACATACAGCCTGTTCAGTAAATACTTCATAAGCTCTCCTTTCCACTTCTGGACATTTTGTCCAAAAGTTCTGTAAACGCAAAAAGGGCAGCTACAAACCTTTACGGTCTATAACTGCCCTTGCGCTGTTTTACCATTTTAACTATAAAACAAAATATATCCAGATTTCATACTGTAAATAGATGTTAGTGTTAACTAATTAACACAACCTTTTCATCATAATTTTTTTTCTAATACTTTATTTTCAAATTCAACCCAATCTAGATATTCATATTTTTTAGATTGATTTATAAAAAAGTAATAACAAGGTTTTGTAGTAAGAATTATACTCTTAACCTCTATTATATCAAATCTGTTCTTAAACAAAATCTCTTTGCAGTTCTCTATATTTTGGCAAATATATTTGTGCCTTTCGCTTACTCTATCAGGGGTTTTCTCCCTATCTACTTTTGAAACTTCCGCACTGAGATCCCCTTCTCTACTTATCATCATTTGATAATTTTTAAACTCAATTAAATACAAAATCTTTGAATATTCAGAGTATACTAATATATCAATAT
>ENA-OPET01000062-OPET01000062.1-human-gut-metagenome-genome-assembly--contig:-NODE-62-length-35866-cov-3.196308_pt1 | contig 35866 bp, 41 predicted proteins | sample MGYA00241641_ERZ501545 | MGnify/ENA primary metagenome ERZ501545 (study PRJEB25962, sample SAMEA2042391) | human gut metagenome | biome: human gut; feature: human-associated habitat; material: faeces... | reverse complement strand
CCAGTCACATAGTTAGAAATCTCTATTCTAGGAACTAATAAGCCATTTACAGACTCCATTGGGAGAATATATCCATTTGCCAATAATAAATCAGCAATTTTATAGGTCATCAAACGATTGTAAGTACTTAATGCCCTTTGATCAACAGATTTATCAAAAAAGTATTTTGTAATATTTCCATACTGTCCCCACACAATAATATCTTCAATAAATATCTGTGTATCATTCAATATCTTCTTGGAAATATATACATAATTATCCGTCTTATATGCAAATATTAGCTCCGACTCAGGGTCATAAGGACTTTGACATTTTTTCGCTTCAAAATTCCTAATAAAATTTTGAAACTTTTTATTATAGCCATTGAAAACATATGTAGAAACAATAATAATATCATCTATAGGATTGCTTATATTATCACTTGATATCATTTTTTTCCATGATGTATTATTATCTAACTGTGATTTACTAAAATAGTTCTCTTTATATTTATCAATCGCTTCTTCCTTGATTTTATTACCACTAATGCCCTTCATTTCTAAATATTTTTTTAAATTACTATTCACTATTTGATACGAGTGCAAATCCCCTTGTCTAGTTGAAACCTGTTCTACACGCTCAAAAAATTTATCTGTAGATTCTTTATGATCCCCAAAGTACTGTTCATTAAACATTATTTGATTTTCAAGAATTGTATATCCCGCAATAAAAGTCTTTTTAACAATTAATCTATCATTGGACGTGACATACAGTGTACGTTTAGAATTTTCCAGATATTGTAAGGACAAAAAAATAACAAATTACATATTTTGAATTGAGGAGTCCAATCACTAAAATTATCTTCATACATCTTTTTTTTCATAACAGAACGAAAAATAAACAGTGCAATACATAATTTATCCACAGCATTTACTTTGTCGAATAATTGTAAGATATAATTTTCGATTTTCTCTTTTCTTTCCACATACTCTTCCTTTGACAAAAATGCCGTTTGAGAAATGCTATATTTCGCCTCAGATTCTAATGGCATAACAACCAAATCATCTAATACTTTGCAATACTTTTCTATATCCTGCCATAGCCTCTGGTCAGGTATAATTATCATTTAAATCATCCTCTCTATATCGTCCGTTTTACTTCAACAATAAATAAATTACGTACAACACCAATCATTATATCACTATTTATTTGATGACAAGAATCGTACACAGTTCCGCATACATCTTCCCATCTTCAAATTTCACATCATCAAGTAACAATGTCTGGAATAACACTTCCTTGACACTCTCTAATTTTACCATAGAAAGCTCCGCTTCCGAAAGTCCCTCCAGCTCTATATTTTCCATAATGGGCGGGTCATAATGGGCGGGAGCGACAGCACTTTAGTCTGTCGCTCCCCAAATTCCAAGACCTGCTCCAAGAGCAATTACTAAAGTCTGCAATACTATTACTGCTGAGTTAAAAAATGCCATAAAGATTTCCTCCTTGATTTGCCCGCCTACGTGGTCGTTATAATTAAATAAAAAAGACCTTTCTACTCTCAGCATGTGCACCTGCGGGGAGAGAAAGGCATAAAAATATCCCAGTCTCTGATGGATACCAATAACTGGGATATGTAAATATATTAACTGAGCAATTTCTGTATTCGTTCATAATAGTGTGCAAACAAATCCTTGTCCAATCTTAACTCTAATAATATCTCTTTCAATTTAGGATGTAATTCTGTGCTTTCTGCATCTATACTGTTCTCAATAAGGAAAAATGCTGTTAATCGATTCATTCTTATTTCACTTCCAGCCATCTCTTGTGTTAAGTTGATATACAACTCATTATAGTTTTGATTATGCATATTAGAAAAGAGGTTACCGGCAGCACATGTTAAGTTACGCTTAATAAAGTGTCCAAATGGTTTCTCACATTCAAAGAATTTCTCGAAACGCTGATAAATTGTACTAATAGCATCAACGTTTCTAAGCAGATATTGTTCAAAACATCTTCTAATAAAGAAGTCCAAAAAGCTTTCATTATTTCCACTATTAATATCAATTTGTGATATTAGTTTATGTGCTTTTATATAATTAATAAGGTCCCAAATTATCGTTTCTATCTCTTTTTCGCAAACTGATTGCATTGATAGATATTTTATAGCAGCATTCTTTCCATTTATATAATTAACGACTGCTACCTGTCCTTCGGCAACTACTTTAAGGTTCTTTTTGAATTTCTTTTCAGATTGAGCTGAATCTATAGCAGAGCAAAATGTTCTCTCATAGATTTCCTCAAATCCGTATTGAGGAACATAATGCTCAATCTTATTAAGCAATTCAAGTTTCTCTTTCATTTTTAATACAGAATTAAAAACAAAATACAAGACTGAATAACATGTTTGAGGACAATCAATATAAGAATCTATGTTATTATAAAGGTACTCATAAAGCATGCTTGAAAAGTCAGTAGAAGCTCTATGCGCAACAAATAAAGCAAATATCAGAACTTTGTTTTTATCTAAAATTTCAAAAATATGATTCAGCTCATTTGCATCCCCTCCATGTTTTTCATAATTATAGAAAATAAAACTTGGAATAAGGAACTGTTGCATATCTTTGGGAAATCTTATTAATAAAACAACGGCATTGGCTAGGTCTCGACTAATTGTGCTAGTAAGTTTTACCGACCAGAAAGGATAAATATTAAGGCGATATGCAATCATCATTTTCCCTTGGGATAATGAAAAAATATTAGTTTCCCGTTTAAACTCAGGTCGTACCAGTTGAACCTTTCTTAATGAAATGACACTTGACTCATCACATTTTTCATCATCCAGCTCATCAGTATGATTGTCAGCAACAAATTTTATTATAGGAGAAAGCACTTGGTCAACAGAACTCCCACATGTGGCAACTAATTCATTATTTTTCCAAAGTGTTATATTCTGCAAATACTCAAAATATGTTGAAGGAAAACCTATCATATCTCCTTTTGGAGCTATTTCTCCAAATATTATAGCTTCCTTTGGAGTGGAAATGCCAGTCAAAGATAAATTCTGCAGAGCATTTTCATCTATTCCGTACTTATCCTGTAAAATCAAACCAACAATACCATTTTCCTCATTGTACTGGTCAATGCTAAATGCGTTTCGAAACAGTGATCCCTTTTTCATTTCACGATGAGTTATTCCCATCCAAGTCAAACAGTATTTATCCAAAAATGCTCTGTCATTCTCTAAATAGTAATAATCATATTCATCGATTGTAAGAATCCATTTAAGCTGATCATATTTTGAGCAGGTTTTAATTCCCTGAATTAATTTTATCCACTCTTCTTGTGATGAAAAGTGATTGCTAACTCCATCAAATACAAAGCATATTGTTGCCCCCATTTCTTTGATGACTTGATTTGTATTTTCCAAGGAATTCAGTTCTACTCCAATAAAATCACTGAATTTCTCACTCAAAAAGGTTTCGAAAGACTTCTCGTTTGCTATTTTTGAGATATCAATTATGCACGGAATAATTCGACCTTCTAACTCATCCAAAGATTCTATAGTTAATTTTAAGAACTCATTTACAAGGTATGTCTTGCCAGATCCGGTTTTCCCTGTAACAAGCCAGACCTTATTGAAATGAGGATGACGAAGTTTCTCCCTTATCCATATATCGATTTCTCTTGTAATTTTTGTGCTATCATGCATGAGGTACAATTGCTCAAGCGAATCTAGTACTATTTCACAGTCTTCATTTGAATATATCAAATCCTGAAGGCTTTCTGCTCGCCCAGAATCATCTACTAAAGAAGGAAGTTTAGCCAATAAAGAAAGCATTTCCTCTTTCCATGATTGATTAAAAATCATTTTTACATTTTCAATTATTGGCAGAAACATCTGATCCGAATGATCTTCGTTTCCAATGGAAATACGTATTTTTGAGTTAATTCTTTGTATCAGAAGACTACGTTTTGTAAATAACGCCTCTCCTATTTCTTTTTCAATCTGATACATTTGAAATATTTCCGGATATTGTGCGCATCTGTTTGCAAATATTGAAACCCACAAACCAAATTTCTGATCTGACAATGTCTCAAAATCATCGAACATTGCCTTCTCAAGACACTTTTGCAATTTCCAAGAGGTCAGATTATCGTTTTCTTGGGCAAGTTCATCTAACAGACACTTTACGACAATAGTTTCGTCATATTCGTAGTGAAGTTGTCCATAGAACTGTGACATTGTACCAGAAAATATATTCCAGATTTTTTTCTCGGTACTATTCTCTGAAAAATGACTTACTATTTTTTTAATACCATCCCAACTACCACCCGCTGCAAGACTAATCAAAAAATCTTTTACTGGTGATGTGGTTATAATCTTTACTATTCCAGTAATTGTTAATGAAGTAGTTGCTATCATAAGAATCCTTTCTTGGATAATATACTTCTAATCCTTTTTTATTAACGGCAATAGCTCTTATATACAGACTTGGAGTATATATAAATGCATTGATACATCACCCGACCGTTTGAGGTTATTATATCATAGATATTTACAAAAACTCATATTTATTTTGTAAATATCTATGTAACCAGGTGATTTGCGTCACCTGACCGAATTCCCTACTCCAACAACAGATTCCTCTCAGATTAACCGAAAAGACCAGAAAGCAAGCCTTTTACGGGCAGATACGCCGCCTGCACAGGTATCAGAATACTGTCGGCACAGGCAAAGGCATTTATGGTAATCATGCCAAGTGAAGGCATACAGTCAATTAAGATGTAATCGTAATAATCCCACACCATGCTTATGTACTCCTGCATAATACGCTCCCGACTCATGACATTCACAAGGGAAACCTCCAGACCGGAAAGCTCAATGTTGCCCGGCATAAGGTCTATTCCTTCCACAATAAACAGGATTGTCTAATATCAACCGTATAAAATGACTGCTCCTACAAAGCCTGCCTACCTTGTCATTATCCAGATGCAGAACAATGGTCTTAATTTGTGGATTGGCACTCAAAAAAGTTGTGAGGGCTATGGGAATTTTGCTGTCCTTCATCTCTTTCTTTGGCTGATACACACCCGAAAGAGAAAGCAGACTTTCCGATTTGTAGTCCTTGCCCTCGCATTTCAGATAAGTGGAATAGGACAGCAAATCAATGGCGGCTTCAAATAAATGCACGGTATCCACAGGCTCTCCTGCCAGAAGTCGGAACGAATACCGCTTGTCGCTGCCCGATGCGTCCTGCTTGAAAATGCTGCCGAGAGTGCTTCGCAGGGCGGCATATTTCGGTGTTCCGCCTTCGTCTTTGCCGATAAAAACAGCATTGTGATAATCGGCACTCTCATAAAGCGTGCCGTCTGAGATACACTCCTGTATGAGCTGATAGTCAATACCACGCCCGAAAAGATACTGTATCACTCTGTTACAATCCTTATTTTTGGGCGGCAGGAGCAGGACTTTCGGTTTATCTTTCTTGGGAGCAGGGGGTGGCTTCCAGTCCGCCATCGTCTGTCCCATGAGAATTTCCACGGCTTCTACAAAGTCATATTCCTTGACCTTGATGAGATAATCGAGGGCAGAATAGCCGCCGAAACCTCTCGACCACCAATACCATTTGCCGTTGGAAATCTTTAAGCTGTCGTGTTCTTTCGTGCAGTAGACATTGCCCGCCACACGCTTTAGGGTGCTCGGCTCATACCTCTGCAAGTAGGAAAGCAAGTCCATCTGCCGTGCCTGCTCAATCACGGAAGGATCAATCTGCACATAGGGTCGGTTACTTCTCATTCAAATAAAATCACCTCCTGAAATAGAAAAAGCCGAGGGATTTTCCATTAAGAAAACCTCTCGGCTATGTAAATAAGTATCTTTTTCAAATTTGTCTTAATTGCTCTTACATAATAACTCCTCAAGTTGACAGTTGATTACCGTTTTCAACATTTTTGAAAACTCTTTTGCAATGTCAAAATACCTTTGTTTAATGGCAGGAAACTCCTCTGAGTGTGTTCCATCTGGTAATTCAGCTCCAACTAAGTCATTCAGTAATTTTTCGCCTTCTGTTTTTTTTACCTCTAATTCTTCAATATAGCATTTGTCTAACAAAGGTTTTGCTATTTCATAACGCCCAGAATCGTCCATAAACAAATTAAGCAATCTATAAAAAGCTATTTCTTCGGCAGTATCCCCTCTTTGGGCAGAATCATATTTATGCCAATTCAATATTAATTCATATAGTCTACTATATCTATACTTATCAATTTCATTCATCTGCTTTTGTTTTTCTATTTTTTTTAGTCGCCAATTATTCATCAGCGAAATAATTATATTGGCTATTGATGTAACAAGTGCAGCAAATACTGCTGCTGTAAGAATAACCGTAGTAAAAAATTTATTTAACTCCATTATTGCTTCTCCATGCAACTTAAAATCTGTGTTTTTTATTTTGAAAGCTTACTCAAATTGTTTTTAAATAAATTGTAATATGTTTCTTCAAACTCGGTTACTTTTAATATTCTTTCCAAAATTTTTTTGTGAACTTTATCTACCGAAGCATCTTCATTTTCTTCATTCCCAACATCATACACTTGCAAGCCCAAACTAATATCAATAATACTTTTTGTAATAGTGTCAATCACATCAATCAATTTAATAATCTCTTTCTGTTCATCATCCGAAAGCAAATAACCATGCTTTTGAAAATGTGAATACATAATTTTCATATTCATATCTGCTTCTGAAAGTCCATTTTCTTGAAAATTTTTTTGAGAAGGTAAATTTATAATAATATGCCCTAAAAGTTTTTCCTCTGGTAATACATTAAGCAATTCGGCATAAGCCTCTCTCAATCCTTTATATCGTTCTTGATTTACAGTAAATTTTTGCTTGCTTTTTTCAAGCTCTACTAAACGCTTATTATTCTTAAATGCAATAACTAAGGAAAAGATACCTGCAACTAAGGATGCTATTACGCCTGCAGAAAGCAATTCTAATATAATAGTAATTCTGTTATCCATTTTTCTCTCCTTTCCTTACAACAATTTTCCTAATATATATCCTAATATGGCACTAAGTAAACAGAAAAATAGATTCCATAAAAGTGTTTTGGGAAAAGTCTTTTTTTCCTGCTTATTTAATGTGTTTTCCAGAAGAGTATTTAAGGCATTCACTTGTTCTTGATTCATGGTTGTTATTTGTTAGCTAATTTCTGCTTCCTGTTTCATCTGTTCAAACAACTTTTTTTGTTTATCAATTTCAAGTAGTGCATTTTCAATAATTTCTTTAGAATCTTGCAGATTCTTGCTAACAGAATCAATGCTTACACTTATTACATTATCTTCTGATGTCTTTAAGTTCTCTTTGTTTAGGCTTGCCTTTATGTCTTTTAAGTTTACTCCTAAAAATGATGAAATAACTGATATAAGCACTTCCAATATTGCCGTATTCAATTTATCACCTCCACAATATGTTTCTTATTATTTCACTGGACTTGTTTTATTTTTTCAAAATATTTATAATATCAGCTATTTTAGGGTCATAATCTTCCCCAGATTGATTTCTAAACGATGTACTACCATTATCTATATTCCAATCCATAAAAATGTGATGATGCGTTCAAAGAGGATAATTACCTAATCATTTTCATTGCAAATCACAATCAGATGACATTAGCAAATTTTCTAATTTATTCTGAGCAAATCTCTGAAGATAAAAATACTTATCAATAATTTTATAATTCATATTTCTATCAATTTGTTCAAAGCAAAAGTTTATTAACTCTTTTATAAAACTTTCACCAGACAGATAGTAATCCTGCAAGATTATATTATTCTCTGGAAAGTGCAGATAATTATAGATATATTTTTCATCAATATCCTGTTCAATGATTCCCTCACCTGTTCCTGGCATTTTAGGAACCAGTCCCGCCCCCAAAATAGATATATATTCAGGGTTTTTTGCAACTATTTTATATTTTACTGATGATATATTTTCTAAAACTGCTTCAGCAATATAATCATCTATAACAATACGAGGATGAATTGCTATTTCTGACTCCATCTTATACGCCTTATTCACCGCATCTCCAAAAAACATACTTTTCGAAGGGTCAACATAAGCATCACCATAAGATATTCCACCTCTAAAAAGAATTCTTTCTTTAATGAATCGTAAAAATATTGGCTCACAATTACACAATGCCACTTTAAATAGTTCGCCCTCATCTTTACGTTCATCAGATATTCCGTCTTTAAAGCCATAGAAAATATAAGCACAATCAGAAAATGTATATATTTTTCTAAAATACACCGTGTGCATCATATCATTTTGCTTGTTTCTTTCAAGCTCTTCATGAAAAATTTTGTTAATTTTATATGTCTCTTGAAAATCAACTCTATTTTGGCTTCCAAGAATATCTACAAATATGACTAAATATTTAGTGAAACCATTTGGCTCATTACTCATCAAAATCCACCTCTACTATTGTCCTTTTTCATTTAACTTCTTTATTACGCAAAACTGTATCTGTTATAAACCTCGTCCATCCAAATACTGAATAGCTGTTGAAATCAAGGATAAGCATCGCTTATAAAAATACTCATAATGCCTTTTATCCTGAATATCCGTTTTTGTTGTTTCATGGTGTCGAATTCTAAAATTATTGCCAAGTATGGTAAGCTCATGAAATTCCTTTTCAAATAATTCTAAAAACGGCTGTTGATTATTACCCATATCCATTATGATCTTATTAACTGATTTCTTCTTATCTACAGTCGATGAGCAGTAATATGTCTTTAGTCTCTCAAATGCATCCCAAAGTTTCTCCACTGCAATTTGCAAATTATTTTCATCATAATATTTTGAAGCCTCTTGTAATAACTCTTTCAGTCCTACTTCTTGAACAGACACTAATGAATTTTTATTTATCTGGGTATCAAATGTATTCATTAGCTTCCCCTTGGAAAGCTGAAACGGTATCTCATTCAGTTTTAATATAGCATTAATCTGTGGTTCAAAGTCATCTGAGATACTATGTTTCGCAAAAAACTCTATTGCGTCCAACACGCAAAATGGAGAATTAGAAAGTATGAATGCTTGCAAATCAGCAGTTTCAACATATTCTTTTTTATCATTATAACACTTTGGCACATAAAATTGCCTTATTTCATTGAAAACATCCTCAGCTACTGTTGTATTATAATTCCATCCCGTTTCGTCAGTCGCTTGATATACGATATTATATCGCTCCAGAAACTGATAAATTTGATTTCTCGCTTTCCGCTTTATGGACAATACTATCTTTTTTGCTTTTATGTCCTTTGCATTTCGTTGAGAATATGGAATAAACAACGTATTATCTTCTTGCTGATATATTCTCCATCCATAAACATCACGATTGGATATTTTCTCAGCAGGGTAAATCTCATAACCGTCATTTTGTAATAGCTTGTTAATTGCCACTAAAAATTCTTTCCAGTATCCCTTATCATATCGAACAGCAGGGTGAAATACTTCACAAAGAAATTTTAAATATACTTCATCGCTACCATCTTGTAAATTGAATCTTTTGTCTTCAAAAACCCAGCAGTATGGATAATCATCATTATTCACTGTATGTTGCCAAATATCCTGTTCTGCATTTACAAATCTTGAATCAAAACTTGGCATTCTCTCTAAATCATATAATCTTTTAAGAAAATCTATTTCTTCAAGGCGACCATAATAATTGTAAGTAACGGTTCGGGTTTGAAAAAATTCGTCTATCTCCAATCCATTCTGAAATAAATCTAAAATATCTCGCTTTGTTATTTCTGTAATACGGTTCACTCCATTTTCCTCCCTTCAAGCGTATTCAGCACTTATATATTACTTCACAAATATTTTAAAGAAAAGCGTACCACTATTTTTAATGATACGCTCATCATTATTAAATCACTTCAAAATGCTTCAATGCATCCTTTATCGCTTCCACTTTCTCCACCGTCGGATGCTTCCTCGGTTGCTTCAATTCCTCCACTGCATTAGGAGCATCATACATCGGCAAGCCTAAATCTCTCTTTACCTCTGCGATATATGCGGTATGTACTTTGAAACCGTATTTAGCTTCTATGTACTCCTTTATCATTTTGTAGGTCACTCGCTCCTTGGGCTTATATGTTTCAGCTCTTTTAGCAATATTATCAAGTGGAACTTTTCCCTCGCCCTCGCCAAACTCAACTTTTACGTTGATATGTCCGTCTGGCTTTTTGTTGGAAAGCAGTACAACCGTCTCATTTTGTGTATCATTGTCCAAACTTAGTGTAAACTCTTTTTCTAAAATCGGCAACTTAAATTCTATAGATTTCAGCCACTGACCATTCTCTTTGCGTTCTTCGTAAATCTGCACATTATCCACTAACTGCGACAGAAACTCCCGTTTCTCTGCTTCGTTCATTTGAGCATACAATTTATCAAAGAACACGAGTGCCTTGTAAATGTTATCCCCTGTAATCTTATCTGCCAGCAGAGAGCATTTCTTAGCCTTTGCAGATACCAGCAGTTCCTCTGCATCATCTATTTTATCATAAGTCTTGTACAAATGGTTCTCTAAATCTGTTTTTCTTCGCTGATAATGCTTATCCTCATAATCAAGAGAATCCATATCTGATAAAATAGTATCTTTATTATGATATAGCTTTCTTAATTGTATTTTATAATCAGGTTCCAGTCCAATGAAAATCGACTATTTTCATCTTGTTTTAACCTGCGGTAATCTTTCATAATATACAGTTGAAATTCCGGAGAAATCCATGTAGCAAATGCCATTGCAATATCGCTATGTGCATAAGTTCCTCCACCATATCTGCCTGCTTTTGACACTATTCCAATAGCATTGGTCTGTTTAATCCTGCCTCACTTCTAACCGCCTCGAATTGCACACGGTTAAAATCTGGATTATGAAGTTCTTCCCAAACAGCAAAAAAATCAACTGTATTTCTGTTTCACATCCAGTTCTTAATAACATTAGAAAAAGCCCAAACCACAAGGGTTAGAGCTTCATTTGCGCATTCACGTTTTCTGTTTTTGGTATAGAATCTCCACTGCTAAATACAGAGTATTGGTTTGATTTTGTCAAGTCTTAGTTCTTATCTATATTCTTCCGTTAAATAAAAAAGTAAATTTCACATTGGACTTAAGTAGTTATTTCAGTTTTCCATATATCTCATCAGTTACTGTTTCACACCATTCGGATGATATTTTTTCTCCCGGTACTTCAATTACCAGATGTGAAAACCATTCATCTGGTGCTGCTCCATGCCAGTGTTTTACTTCTGCCGGAATATTGACACAATCTCCAGGTTTCATTTCTACTGCTTCTTTTCCTTCTTCCTGATAATATCCACGTCCTGCAATGCAGATAAGAATCTGTCCGCCTCCGCTTTTTGCATGATGAATATGCCAGTTATTCCTGCAACCGGGTTCAAACGTCACATTAAATATTCCAACCTGTGACGTAGATACAGGAGCCAAAAAACTTTTTCCTGTAAAATATTGTGCAAATTTATCATTTGGCTCTCCAATCGGGAATATCATCTTTTTAGCATGAGCTCTCATTGCTTCATCTTCATACGAAAGATCACCTTCGTCTATACTCCAGACATCTTTTGCAATTTTCACTTTAATCACCTGTCCTTATTTTAACTTTGCTCCATCCTTAAAAGCATTTCCCACACGTTCTCCAAGTCTGTAATATCCGTGATGTACCGGGTCATATGTAATTGGTGTAAATTTACTAAGATCAATTTCTCCGTCATCACCGAGATATTTCTCATCTGCACTTACATTTTTGATTTCTGCAAGATACTTGCTTTCATCAATAACTTTTACAAGTTCACACTCAAGAGTCAATGGAAGTTCATTGATGACTGGTGCATTTACAAATTCACTCTTTGTTGTTGTAAAACCTGCTTTTTTCACTTTGTTCGGTTCTTTATTTGCAGAAACAATTCCCACATAATCGCAGGCAACCAGATGTTCAAGATCTGCCACCCCTACTGTAAAAACCTTATTTTTTATAATATTGTCTGTTGTCTTATGGGCAGACAAATCTACAATAATCTCATTTGCACCTACAATTCCGCCCCATGCAGCGTTCATTGCATTTGCCTTTCCATTTTCATCATATGTTCCCAGAATCATAACCGGCTGTGGATATAAAAATGGCTTTGCTCCAAAATTTTTTATCATTGTTTTATCTCTCCTTATGGTTATTTGTTTATATCAGTATTTATCTGCCCGATCCATTCTGTAATCACATCTTCCGAAGTTTCCAGATGGTCTTTACCCATAGAATCAAACTGAATCTGCATTTCATGTGCAAAGGCAGCTCCTTTGCACTTGTCCTTCATATCTTTAATTACATGCCCCGGCCATCCGCCATTTGTCATAAATGGAATCACTGTCTTTCCTGTAAAATCATTTGTTGTCAAAAATGTAAGCACTGCAGGTGCCATCGTATACCACCACGTTGGAGTTCCGATAGCAATCACATCATAATCAGCAAGATTTACAGATATCGGATTGATCTGAGGCATAAAGCCTGCCTCTACCTCTCTTTTTCCCTGTTCAACCACATCTTCATGACTGCCGCTGTATGGCTCTGCTGTTTCGATTCTTGCGATATCTGCTCCTGTCTTATTTGCCAGCTGCTCTGCAATTTTTTTTGTATTTCCATTTGACCAGGAATAATATACAACTAACATTTTCTTCATTTTTATATCCATTCCTTTCTTTCCTATTACTGAAATCTTTATCTCACTGTTCATTCCAGAAAAATCGTAGTCCATTATACGTGTACTCATCACACGCCTTCTGATCATGTTCATAACCTTCTCTCTCCAAAAAGGAAAGATTACCGTCTGTCTCATTATTCGCGAACTTAAACATTCCATCTGAATCCTGCGCCATTGCCATGATTTGAGCTTTAAATGCATGATATGCAAAATCACTTGTTCCAGAAGCAGCGAAGATAAAGAAATCATTTTTTTCTTCCAGTCTATTTTATCTTCCTTTTCTATATTTCAAACTTTACTGTAAGTATAAGAAAAAGAGACTCCGGACAGAAGTCTCTCTTTGTTACGATTCCTCCAAATATTTTTATATTCTTTTATAATCCAAGACTGTCTATCCATGAACTGATATCTGATTCAGACGCTCCACCATGGAATCGTTCCCCTTCTTTCCAGTCACCTGTTCCTGTCATCTCTTCCAGAAGATTACCGCTGTCACCGATTCCCGAGGTCGCTGCTGTACAGAATGGGATGACTGTTTTTCCTGTAAAGTCATTCTCTTTTACAAAGTTATCTACTGGCCATGCTGCAATTCCCCACCAGATAGGATAGCCAATGTATACCGTATCATATGAATCCCAGTCATCAACTGTTGTAGACACCAGTTCCACATCTCTTAAGCTCTCATCATCATCTTCTCTTGACACCCGGCTGTCATCATCTGTCCAGTCAATGTCATCATCTGTATATGGCTCCACAGGCTCTATTTCAAACAGATCTGCCTCTGTAATTTTTGCTATCTTTTCAGCAACATCTTTTGTATTTCCTGAAGCTGAATAATATACAACCAATGTTTTTCCATTTCCTGTTGTATCTGTAGTGTTTTCGGAATTTGTATCCGCTTCTTCATTTCCAGACTGGTTTGTACTTGTAGACTGGCTGTCATTATTAGAAGCAGACTGGTTGGTATTGCTTGCTCCACATCCTGCCATCAAACCGATTGCCACGATGCATGTTAAGAGTACTGCTGCTATTTTCTTTGTTTTCATTCTAAGGTCACCTCCTGTCGTATAAAATGTTTGTCACGCTAATTTCTATCGGATGAAATTGGTAAATACAAAATCCGGTGCCTTTGGCATTTCAATTCCCATTTTTGTCGCAACATTTTTACAATTAATGAAATATGCCATATTGTTTCCAAGGATCTGCATAACCTGCATTCCTTCGAGATCCTGTTTTACTTCATCCGGATTCGTCCCATGTACCATATTCCAATATCTCGATGTAATGATCGGCATCTGCATCAGACCAAAATATTTATTTACCTGATCCCATGTGGCAGTTGTTCCGGCCCTTCTTGCTGAAATTACCACAGCGGCAGGTTTCAGGCGGAATCTGTCGCCGCCACCGTTTAAATCGGCATAAAAGACTCTGTCCATAAAGGATGTGATTGCACCGCCTGCACCACCCCAGTGTACCGGAGTTCCAAATACGAATCCGTCATAATCCCCTGCTATTTCCAGAAATTCATTCACGATATCATCCAGGATGCATTTATTTTTTTCCTGACATTTTCTGCAGGCAATACATCCTGAAATCGGTTTATTTCCAATCCAGAAAATATCTGTACTTATACCATTTTCATTTAATGCACTGGATACTTCACAAAGAGCTGTATAAGTACAGCCATTTTTGTGTGGACTGCCATTGACAAGTAATACTTTCATTGATTTTTCCTCTTATGCTTACCAGTTCTTTTTTTCTTTTGAACTGTCATTATTCTTTTTTCTTTCCTCAACCATCTTCACGAACCATTCCACCATATTCGGATCCTGATGCGAGAAGAAGGAGCTTGTCTTCTTGTCCAGTTCTGCAATAGTCTTCATATCTTCATCAGAAAGTGTGAAATCAAAAACATTAAAGTTTTCTTCCATTCTCTCAATGTGTGTTGATTTCGGAATAACCACTACCCCTCTCTGAATATGCCAGCGAAGCATAACCTGTGCCGGAGTCTTCTGATATTTTTCTGCAATCTCTGAGATGACAGGATTCTCAAATGTGCCTCCTCTGCCCTCACCGAATGGTGCCCATGCTTCTAACCGGATATCATATTTGTCTGCCCATTCCTTCATCTCTTTCTGCTGATTGAAGATGTGGGTTTCCACCTGATTTACCATAGGTTTAATGCGGTTGAAGGATGCAAAATCAACCATTCTGTCTACATAAAAGTTGGAAATTCCGATTGCTCTGATTTTTCCCTCATCGTACAGATCTTCCAATGCACGGTAAGCACCGTAAGCATCTGAAAATGGCTGGTGAAGCAATACCAGATCCAGATAATCTGTCTTTAACTTTTTCATGGATTCAAGAACTTATTTCTTTGCTTCTTCATATCCATAATGTTCAACCCACACCTTTGTTGTAAGGAAGATTTCTTCTCTTGGAATGCCTGACTTTTGGATTGCATTTCCAACCTCTTCCTCATTAAAATAACTCTGTGCTGTATCAATCGCCCGGTATCCAACTTTTAAAGCATCAAGCACACATCTTTCACATTCCTCTTTTGTTACCTGATATACGCCATATCCCAGTATTGGCATTTTTACACCATTATTTAATGAAATATATTCCATTGTCGTATCCTCCTTGTTTTCTTTCATTCATCTTACATTCATACTATAATACTGATAGATTCCTTTGAGAAGTTTCGATAAGTTTTTCAGTCTTAACCTTTCGGTTTATTCTGGTTCTTACTGATTGAACAGCCATCCCATAATTTCTTTGTCACGACAAAACAGGTAGCCACCGCCATGCTGATAAGTGACCGGTGTTCCTTCAAAGTAATCTTTATCTTTTACATCCAGTACCACCAGTTTATCAATCTCTGATTCCGATAATCCCTGTTCTTTGTAAAGCTCATGTATCTGCTGGTATGCCTCTTTAAAAGGTTCTGATCCATAGTATTCGTCGCTTACCGGCGTAACATTTTCCAATTCATCTCCGGATGTATTTTTTTCTGTATTTTCTTTTTCTCGTCTGTCTTCTGCTGTACGGTCTGTACCTGGTTTATTGTTTGTTGATTCTTCTTTTCATCCCTGCCGGGTTTTAAAAAGTAGATATATACCATGATTACCATTGCTAAAATAACAACTCCAATAATTGTAAGTACTAATTTCCGCTTTTCCATAAATACACCACCTTCTTTCAGTATTAACCTGTATTTATCTGCATATAGTATCCTCCATTTTCACTTCAGCTAAAGTATAACAAAACGAGACTCCATTAGAAGTCTCGTTTTGTTATTCAGTATTAACCTTTAGGTTTCTACTCGCATGTATTCAATTTTTATTTTATCTTGTTAATAGCATTTATCAGCTGCTTAACCTTAATGGACGGTTTTTTCGAATGAAGAATTCCAAACGGCATAGTATAATCCCACTCTACCGGAATGATTCTGATCAGTGGATGAACACTTTCCCAGCTCTTGAATGCCAGTAATACCTCATTATTGTTTTCGCATCGGTTAAATGCTTCTACATTGTACAGATTAAAGTCTACAATATTGATTTCAGGATGATTTTTCATCATATCATCCCTTAGCATATCGCCATAATAACTCCATCCTCTTCGCATGAGCATAAGATTTTCTCCAGCCAGATCATCAAGTGTAATTTTTTCTTTTTTTGCCAGCCTGTGATGAATTGATACCGCCACACAAAATGGTTCTCTTGAAATCTCAGTACCATCACAGCCTCTGAGTTCAAGCATTGTTTCATCAAAGATTCCAGCTATCACATCAATATTCTTTCCCATATTAGCCAGTATCTCTCTTGCATTCTCTGGTGTATTTTCAAATGTAATCAATTTAAACTTCATCTCCGGATATATTTTCTGTATCTTAGGCCAAAGTTCCACAAAAACTTCCGGTGGCGTCATCGGAGATATTCCAACACGAATGATTTCTTCATTATGATTCATTGCTTCCTGCGCCCGTATCAACGATTCTTTTGAATATTGAATCAGATATTTTGCATCCTGATAGAGCGATTTACCAGCTTCCGTAATAATAAGACCTCTGTGTGTTCTTTCAAATAATTGCAAATTTAAGCTGTTTTCCAAAGAATTTATCTGTTTAATAACCGCAGGTGCACTTATATATAATTCTTCTGCCGCTTTACTAAAACTTCCAGCTTCTACAACGCAGATAAATGTATCAAGTTGTGGATTATACATCATGTAATTCACTCCTCTTTGTGATTTTTCTTTATCTCCTCATAAGTAGCCTGTCTACGCTCCGCTTCGGTCCGCGCTGGGCAAAGGTTCCCTGGACCTTTAGCGTCTCTCAGCCGCCGTTAAATCCATCTCGTCCATGTCATGTCTCACATTCACATGATGCTTCGCTTCGTGGAGTTTGGACAATAAACATACTGTCTCGACGTGCGTCGGTTGTCGAAGAAGAATACAATTCTTCAGCAGAGTCTGATGAAGAAGAACACAATTCTTCGTCGCTCTCCATTCCTACACAATTCTGTCTTTCATCGTCTGCTTTCATCTCATAACTAACATTCAATGGTAAAGTCTGATCAGCCATAATCAAGCCCTCCTTATGAATGTTTTTATATCATTGCACCTGCTACTGATAAAACAGCAGGTGCCTTGCTACCTTAAATAGTATACCACAATCTATGCGGTCTTTGTTGTGCTTTTTTCAGATTTGAACCATGCCTTTGCATTCGGAACAACACTGTTGCCATTCCCTTTCATAACAAAGGTCAGCTTAAACGGATCTACCGTGCCATCATCATTGGTTTCTCCAACAATAACCTTCTCCACAATACTTTCAAATACAACTCTGTCGAACTCATCCAGAATATCTCCATCCGCAAGTGCTTTCTTAAGGCTTGCCATTCTCTTGCTGACATCCTTCTGATTAGAGACATTATCCTGAAGAATTCTAATAGACTCTTTTGTCTTCTGGATTTTCATGGTCAGCTCCTCATACTTTTCATCATATGCTTCCTTAGAAATTCCTTCATCCAAATATAAGTCCGTAAGCCTCTTTCTGCGCTGCTCCAAATTATCCAAAGCTTTCTGCTCCTTTTTTAATCTGCCGATATCCTCATTATTCGTACTGATACCCTCAATCGTATCAATAACGGAGTCTATCACATCATCAAAGCTTCCGGCTAACAGCTTATATGCCTCAAGAAATGCATTCTCCAATATGGATTCACGCATCGACTTACTGTTCGGGCAGTTATGCTTTCCTTTATTAGCAGCATTTCTGCAATACCAGACCGGTGTTTCATATTTTGAACCGCTGTGAAGGGTGCGCCTTGTAAGTTTCGTACCGCAGAAGCCACACTCGCACATGCTGGAAAATGCATATTTCTTAGTGTACTTTTCCCTCTTGCCATCAGCCTTCGTATCTGATGGATGATTACGGGACAGACGAATTTCTTTCGCCTGCTCCCATACTTCCCTGCTTACAATTGGCTCATGGTGATCATGGACATAATACTGTTCTTCCTCACCGAAATTTTCAATACGTCTCTTGGAAATCGGATCTGTGGTAATGGTTTTTTGCAACAGCAGGTCACCTTTATACTTCTCATTCTTGATAATGCCTCGGACACCGCTGTCCGTCCATTTTACCACACCTTTTTTATTTACTTTTCCAAGTGCCTCCAGTCGTTTTGCAATGGTATAAGTACCATATCCCTGTAAATACAATTCAAAAATCAGTCGCACAGTTTCCGCCTCTGCTTCATTAACTGTAATTGTCTTATCCTCCGGATGATAATCATAACCAAGACAACCATTAAAGCCCATCAGTTCTCCACGCTTCATCTTCATCTTAATGCCCAGTTTCACATTTTTTGATGTGGATTCCACTTCGTTCTGAGCCAGCGTTCCCATAAGTGTAAGCATCATTTCCCCCTGTTCCGTCAAGGTATTGATATTCTCTTTTTCAAAAATAACTGCAATACCTTTTCCCTTTAAAAGGCGCACATACTGCAGGATATCAACCGTATTTCTGGAAAATCGTGATACAGACTTTGTCATAATCACATCAATTTTTCCATCCATACAATCCTGAATCATACGTTGGAACTGCTCACGCTTATCGACCTTTGTTCCTGTAATCGCTTCATCCGCATAAATGCCAACCATAACCCAGTCCCGGTTTTCCGATATCTTGTCCTGATAATACTGCTTCTGAGACTGGAAACTCTCAAGCTGCTCGTCACCATCGGTGCTGACACGCACATATGCCGCAACTCTCTGTCTTGTGATAACAACCGGATTGCCCTCATAATCCCTCTTACGAAGAACTGGTCCATCCACCGCCTTAATTACTTCTACTTCTGCCATAATAAAATCCTCCTTAAATTGAAATCTTTGCTTCGTGTTCCTCTTAACACCAAGCATACTTAAAAATAAAAATATGAACGAACGTATACAAGCGGTTGTCTAAGCAACCCTTTTTCCTGTACCGGTCTTGAAATATTCCGACTCCAGAATGTGATATGAACTCATAATCCTATTCTTTGCCCGAATATATTCATTTTCCGAAATCAGCCCAAGGCGAACCAGTTTTCTAAGCACCGCCATTTTCTTGCTGAATTCCAGACACTTTCCTGCATCCATCTGATACCACTCCATAGCAAAACCTCCTCTCAAAATACTGTTTTTCTCGAATTACAAACAACCAATCTCACATACACTAGCAATTGCTATTCACAGCTACTCCGCCAGTATCAACAAACAAATATTCGATTTTTATTAAATAGTTGTAGAACATACGTTTGTTTTATGCTATACTGATTGTATGAATCATTTCACTTTTAATGTTTGAAGTAATATTTTTATATTTAAAAAGATTACTCTCTCACTTATAGGAGATTTAGAAGTGGTTTTGCGGAAGTGTTTTTGAAAAAAGAAAACTTTGCAGAAGCGATTTTGTGAACAATGAACTTTAATTATTTTGAATAAGGCAGGTATTACAGATAAATGAACCCTACAAAACATCAGGAATTACTAGACTTCTGGGAGTACGAGCATGGCTTCGATAACGAAGATGGTGTAACCTCAATAGAGGAAGATATTTCCTATGAAGCATCCCGGCAAGAATTACAAATTGAATTAGAGCATTTTAATGAAATGGATTTGGATCAGGAACTGCATCCCATAAAGGATGATGACTTTCAGCCAGAAGACGAGCACTCAAATAAAACCATGTTAAAAAGGGAGCTTCGTGCCATTGCTTTAAAGCGACTAGAGGACAGTGCCCGTACTGTTTCAGATTTTGAAGAAGTAATAAAGGAATGGGATCATCTGGATGACAACCGGGAACGAAAAGAACGCTACCACGAAATAGGCAGGGAAAACATAGACAGCAAGAAGGATGTGGCACCTCTTGCCATTATTGTCCCGGCTCCTATCAATCATGCTTACTGGCGACAGCTTATGAAGGGAGACTTTATAGACATCATTTCTAACTGCCCTTATGAAATGCACAATTCTCTTTCCGATGAGGACTATTCCAAGATTATTTACGACTTAAAGGACGACCACAAGGAGCTGATATACTTCCTATATCTTAGGGATTTTACAGCTAATCAGATGGCTGCCCTGCGTAATCAGAGTGACAGAAATATCCGTGGTGTCCGCTCCACTGTCCTTGGACAGATTGAAAAGAAAGTACTTCTTGTACTGGCTGACAGGCAGGGACAGGATTTTCCTTTTACTGGTGAAGAACTGGATTTTCTGTCCAGACATGCAAAAGATTTACCGGCAGCCCTTGAAAAACTCGACAAAGAAAAACTTGCACTCCTAAAAAAGATTGGGGTTATGGCGAGAAAGATTGCAAGGGAACAGGCAAAGCTGGAACCAGAACAAGAAAAAATCATCAAGAAGAACAACAATAAAAATAATGCAAATGATGAAAAAGCTGTTTGAAAATGTATTCAAACATGTTATTATAGTAATAGTTTTTACAAAGAAAGGAATTACAATGAAGGATATCTTTCAGAACTCCAGTTCAACCTGGGTACGATATAATAAATATGAATGGCGCACTTCTGCAGATGGGAAATGTTATATCACCCCTGCAGCCGATGCCAAGCCATCCATCTACAATCCTATCAAGGATTATGAGAAGCTGGTGCTGACCGCAATCAATATCGGTACTACCGCCATGAACAAGGCAAGCGAATCAGAATTAAAAGAAGCCATTATGGGCTTTGTGTCCGAGTACGGTATGCTGGGACTTATAACAGCACTTCCCACCACACCGGACTTTATTACATATGAAGCAGTCTATCTGCCGAAAAATCATTTCATCAAAGAAGAAAATATTTCGACGGAAAGATATCTGTCCTGCTTCTTCCCTTTCGATAAGATTAATTTTCGTAAGAAATGTAGCGAATCCAGTTGGAGTACAGACAGCCCGGAAATGATGGCACTTATTATGACAATGAAAAACAAGCCACAGGCAGTAATGATGAGCTTCCAAAGAGAATATGCCGAATCCTATGACTGGCTGATTGAAGTATTCCGTGACTGGGCATTTACCTTTTTCTCAAGCTTTTTGTATTATCAAGACTATGACAAACTTGATGAAAACGAACGAAGCCTCTATCGTCAGGGAATGACTGCGTTTGGCGGTGTGGCTCCCACCTATCACATTGAACTGCGTGAACGCCCTACCTTAATTTGGGATTTCAATTCCTTACTGTTATGCATACAGATGATGTTTTCCTTTATGCTGACCGATGACGATTCCAGCCTGAAGGTATGTAAACACTGCGGCAAGGCATTTGCTGCCACAAGATCAAACATGGAATTCTGCTCTCCACAATGCAAGAATCAGTATAATGTATATAAGAGCAGGGCAAAGAAAAATAATACACCAGCACAGGAGGACTGATTATATGAGAAATTCAAGCATAATTATGTACACAACCGAAGATGGCTTAACCAAGATAGAAACTACCTTTGATGAAGATACTGTATGGCTGTCACTAGACCAAATGGCAGAGCTTTTTCAAAGAGATAAATCTACTATCTCAAGGCATATCAAAAACATATTTGAAGAAGGTGAATTACAACGAAATTCAGTTGTTGCAAAATTTGCAACAACTGCCTCTGACGGAAAAACATATCAGGTAGATCACTATAACCTTGACGTCATTATCTCCGTCGGCTACCGTGTGAAATCCCACCGTGGTACACAGTTCCGTATCTGGGCTATGGGAATATTAAAGGAATATATGAAAAAAGGATTTGCCTTAGATGATGACCGACTAAAAAGACTAGGCGGAGGCAACTATTTTGACGAATTGCTCGCCCGTATCAGAGACATCCGTTCTTCCGAAAAAGTATTCTGGAGAAAGGTTCTGGAAATCTATGCAACCAGCATTGATTATGATCCCCATGCTGAAAGCTCTGTCCTGTTCTTCAAACAAGTGCAAAACAAAATGCACTGGGCTGCCCACAAGCATACCGCCGCAGAAGTAATCTATGAGCGTGCCGATGCAGAAAAAGAAAATATGGGGCTTACCTCGTGGGAGCATGACGAAATCCGTCGTTCTGATGTAGAAGTAGCAAAGAACTATCTTACTGAACAGGAGCTTGATGCTCTCAATAAGATTGTCACCGCCTACCTTGATATTGCTGAGGTACACGCCCTTAACAAAGAACCTATGTATATGAAAGACTGGCTGGAAACCATTGACGATTATCTGAAAATGACCCGACGTGATATTCTTACCAGCAGCGGTCGCATCAGCCATAAACAGGCTATCGAAAAAGCTCATGCGGAATATGATAAATATAAGAATCGACTGGATGATATCCTCTCTCCAGTTGAAAAGGATTTTATTGAAAGTATCGGTATGTTAGAACAAATTACAGACAGCTCAAAAAAATAACATAAATACAATAATAAAGCGCCGTATTGCTACGACGCTTTTGTCTTGCTCTATCTTACGAGCAAAGGAGCACTATTCAGTTATTTGTTATACTTTTTCTTTCTGCTTACAAACGTTGTACCGATGGTTACACCACCACTAGCAAACAGCAGGATAAGCCACAAAGCAAGGTTACTTGTATCGTCTGTCTGTGAACAATTATTGGATGTTCCTGGCTTTGTGCTGGCCTGCTTTTTCTCTAGAGCATCTATCTCATCATCGATTGCCTTTGCCATTGCGTCAACTTCCGTCTGTTTGGATATCTTAAAAGCATTTCAGCTTAAGCCGATTGAACCAGATAAGGTTAATCTGACGCCTAAGCTGATATGGTCCTATGTCAAGAAAAAGTACAAATTAAATACAACCAATTTTCTCTCTTTATGTAATTGTTAACTCGCTAAGTTTGTTACGTCCGTTTCCAAGTTTTTCAGATATTGTTCCTCATATTCATTTGGAGACAAATATCCACAATGACTATGAATACGGACTGTATTATAGAATGTTTCAATATATTCAAAAATTAGTTTATATGCATGAGTGTAGTTGAAAATTTTGAATCGATTAATCCACTCTCGTTTCAGAAGAGCATGGAACGATTCTATGCAGGCATTGTCCCATGGATAAGCTTTCTTGGAATAGCTGTGAATCATTCCAGCGGTTGCCTTGTGGAATGTCTCTGATACATATTGGCATCCTCTGTCACAATGAAAAATCAGCGGATTTTCAATATGTCTGGACTGTTTTGCTTTTTCAATACATTTTACTACATGAGATGCCTCCAGCGTTTCACTTAGTACCCAGGAAACAATTTTTCTGGAATATAAATCCATAACGCTTGTGAGATATACAAATCCTTCAAACGTCCAAATATAAGTGATATCAGAGCACCATCTATTAATATAACCTATCTTGTTAAAATATTTGATACAATACTCAATATTTTCATTAAAGCTGATTTAAGCATTATTCCTACTTTTTCCCACCATTGTTTATAAGCATCCAAAAAATCAAAAAAAACATAGATATTACAAACAAACCACAAGAAATTGCAAAAAGTATATTCGATGGAAAAAATTCATTTAGAAGCAGTAAAAAAGTTGCTAAGGCATATATAATCATACAATATGAATATGCCCTACAAAGTTTATTTTTGTTATATTCTTTTTTTTGTCCTCAGGAAGCATATTATATTCGGGTATAAACCAACTCCATTGACCTTTATATAATTTTGTGGCTATACTAATAAACAAAACTGTAATTAAAAAAAAGATTAATTTCCCCATTTTTAATATTCTCTCCTACTATTATATTGTCATAGTCATTCTTTACCTTTTCCATAGGTTAGACTATGCTATTTTAAGATACTGTGGATTGGTTCATTTCTCCTACCACCTGATGGTTTATACGAGGCTCCAACGCTTTAAACGTTAATAAAACTAATCGAAATCTGCTGTCAGACTGGATGTAAACTTTTCACATTTTTAAGATGCGGCTGGTGGAATTTAGTCTAGCACACCGAATTCCAGTAGCCTATTTAGCATGCCTAGAAATCGAGGAAATTTCGATAAGTTGCATTAATTATAGCAGAAAATGAGAGATTTAGTCTAAAAATTTCTCGTTAAATCAGCAAAATTTAAATCACGATGGAATTTACTTTTTCAAGTCAGCTTGTTTTATATCACTGCTTTAATTATACATCTTTCTAGCATCTTCTAATGCAATTTCTTCAAACAACAATTTTCTTAATTTACTTTGAATACTCTCCAAATACTCCTCTTTTTCTTTCATAAATGTATCTCGCTCTGCCGACAATTTCCCTGCCATTTTTTCAACCGCATGTATGTCACACATATCTATTTTCTCCTGACATATATCACCAATGTCTTTTTTGACAGTTTGATACAACTTAGCAAAAGCTACTTTTAAGGCATTATCAGGATCCAACTTTAGCACTTTATCTTCAGCCAACAATCTACTTATAGCAAAAAAATCTTTATCTATTGTTCTTTCCAACTCAGTCACTTGTGTCATACACACTATTTTATCATCAGAACTATACGCTATCGCTACTGCCTGCGGATCGCAATTTTGCATAAATCTATTCAACAACTTATCAAGTTCATTAACGCGCCGCTCTTCATGTTCTATCATTTTAGATATTATACTCAGCTCGTTTGCATGAATTATAATTCGTTCCATTCGCTCTTGCGTTATATCATTTTCCTCTTGCTGCTTTTTATTTTGCCACATTGCAAGCAAACCAAGGGAAATAGTTGATGCATATGTCAATATATCTCCTGCTCCCCAATGTGCCACCAAAAATTGATTTGATGTTTTTAATGAAAACAATAATTGAACTATAGCCGCATAAACAACACTTAGCAAAGCCCATATAAAAATCCAATGTTGTCTTACAAATTTTTTGAATTTATCTTTCATTCTCCATCTCTATACTTTCTGATTATTTTATAATAATCTTATTCTATTAACCCTAACTGATTAATTTATTTTTCATATTTGTCTCTCCCAATCCATCAATCACTCCCCTTTACCACACCAAACTCTGTCATATCATATTTCCATTTATATCCACCTGCTTGCTTCTGTTTTCCGTTCGCCGCATCTCTAATACTTTTAGAATTTATACCAGTCTGCCTTACAGCATCCGCTATGGAGTCATACATTCTTATATAATTTCCATCTAAACTAAACTGCTTTATTTTTCTCGCCTCGCCACTTAATTTTTTCTTAACAATCGGTGCAATGCTGTTCTGTTCACAAGGCAATTCCACCTTTTTCCATTGATAACCACCTGCTGTACTTCTAAAGCCCCTACAAGCACGTTGAATATTAAACTCCTTAATTCCACTCTTTTCTGCTGCTTCTGAAATATCAGAAAATTCAGCAATAAATTTACCATTCAGAGCATACTGATAAATAGCCTGTTTTTTAACTTCTATTTTGGGTGATTCTTTTTCAAATACAAATTCTACTTGTTTTTTCTGCGGTACTTCTATATGCAAATCATTTAAAATTTTGATAAAATTAACATCTATAATATCGGTATTATGATGCCACTCTATAAGTCTTACTCCTTTTTCTTTGCATTTTTTACGTTTTATTTCATCTCGCCGTCTTGTATTTTGCAAGCCTTCTACTCCACCAAAAACATCAACTGCTTCATAATGTTGCAAACCTTGATATTCGATTCCCATTGACAATTCTGGTATAAACATGTCAAGAGATTGCCCTTCCAACCATACTGAACGATATTGATAAATAGTATTTGGAAAATATGATTTAACCAACATAAACAAAGAAAATTCACTTTTCCATCTTGCGTTTATTTTCCCCTCTTCAGTTAAATTTTGCACAACTTTTGAATACTCTCGTCGAATAGCTTCTAGATTATTACACAAATGATAATACTCTGTCTTATCAGTCATATAACAGTCATCCAACAGTGTATTATAAGGATATACTGTCATCCAATACTTTATTAATTCATGCGAATTTTTAGATGTTTTTTTTAGAATAGTCTTTACTGCTTCGTCAATCTCCTTTTTATCTATGATCCACAAATTATTTTTCAAGTAACTTATTATATGCCTAATTTCAATACCACAAACAGAAGGATATGTAATCATTCTCTCTTTCAAAAGAAATAACCATAGATAAATAAACTCCATTTTATCATTTGCAATCCTAATCCTATAATTATGCGAAAAATCCTCCAAAAACATTGGTTCTAGCAATTTTACTTCTGCATATTGGGCAAAATAATCTTTTATAACAATTTCAGCAATAGGATTTTTTATTGCAAAATAATATTCATGATATCCAAAAGTTTGTCGAGGTATTCTTTTTTGAAACAACTCCAATTCTTCTGCTTTCATTTTTCTAGCAGGTAAATATTTCCCATCATTTCGGAAATAAAGCAACTTCCAAAAATCATCCTCTTCTCGCCAGTAAATGCGTGATTCTAAATCATTAATACTGCTTTCGCATTCCTTTTCAGAAGAAAAATCATATTCTTTATAACCCCCAATATCACTTGCTTTATAATAAAAAATACCTTGTCTTAATAGCGAAGGTTCAAATTTACATATACCTTCCAATCTTTTTATTTCATAGCTATTCTTATAAAAAGTCAATGTATATGTTCTGTCTATATCATCACTGTTTGGGTTCATATCTACAACAATCAAATCTTTAATCTGTTCGGCATCGTAAACCGCCTTTGCTTTAAGCATTTTCCATACACCATCAAAATTTCCGACCACACATGGATTAAATATCATATTTTCAGGTATTTTGTTTAGAAACAGCGTATCCCACATATATGAAAGATTTTTAATTTTGCACATTCGATTATTTAAATAAAATAAATAATCAAATATCCAAAGTCTGTGAGTTTTCATTTTTTTCTGCCGTACATTAATCGGTCCACAATAGTACAAATAATTCTCTTTTTTTACAAAATAGCAAATATTTTCGCCTTCTTCAAATTTGTCTTCGTAAATTACAGAAAACCCAGGACTGCTTTTAACAACTTCCTTTATAAGCCACTCTTTTTTCACTTGCTTTATTAACTTACTAATTATCCTTTTTTCTGATCCTTCCACAGGTATTTCACATTTGTATTCCATTTGCTTTACCTATCTCTTTATATATTATTTCACCGTAACAACGTACTTACTACTATGAACTGCTATAAAACTATGCTTTGCTTATCCCTATCAACTTACATGGTGCTAGCACTATGTCCAACCCATGACTAATGAAAATCTTATTCTGGCTTTTACACGAATTTAAATTTCCTTGTTCAATTATATCACTTTCACTCTCTACTTACCACAAAATATAGAGCAAGGTACTCCCATTCATATCTGGCAGTGCAATAGAGTATAGTTTTTCTTTTATTATCAAGTGAACACCTTCTTCATTACAGTATGTGTATCTATATAGTTGTACTTATATGGTCAATATATTTTTTTGTGTATTCCTTTTCTTTTCTTAAAAATTTAGAAATCTTTAATTTTCATACTAGGCGTACTGCCAATAATTCGCAGGCCGCCTAGTAATCTAACACTATATTACCTTGTTCCTCTTCTCTTTTCTGAAATATTTACTATTCCTGAATCACCTCTCATACCACAATGTTTTTTTCGATACTGATATTCCTCTATAAATTCATCATACACATCCATCTTATAACGAACACTTTTCATCTTTTCTGCTGTATATCCCATACGCTGACAATACGCATCGTACTCTGCTACATAATCATCTGTAGGTGCTTGCAAAATAGACGCGCGTTCTTCTATAGACAACTTGGTATAATCAATTACCTCTAAAGCATCCTCCGCCTTTTCTAATACCACTTCTTCTATCTTAGGAACTTCAATATCTGCTTTCTCTGACACTACAACAGTCTGTGTCTCATCTTTTGCATCAGCCGAACTATCAAACACTTCAAAAGTCTGCTCCTGTATCTCTTTTACCGCTTTCTTTAATTTTGCAAATTCCTCATAAGTCAAAATCTCTTCTTTAGCCTCACGAAGCGTTACATTCGATAATTCCTTAAACCGGATTTCTTCAAGATAATCCATATATTCCCATTTCCACTTATGTGTTACACTGGATAACTCCGACAATGCCTTATCCCAAAGTTCTCCTGCCTTATCAGCCTTTTCACGATACAAAACAACCGCCTGTTCTTTCTCAAACTCTTCCCTTGTCATAATCGGTGCTATAAGTTCTTCCTCAGATAACAAAGCAGCATCTCTGATAAATTGTGCGTCCAGATACTCTACATACTCCCTGTTCCAGTCAGGACGATCCAATTCCGCACTATAATATTTATGCTGAATATTATTTCGCTCATATGCAAGCTTCCGTTTCCTCGACAGGATTTCTGCCTTCTTTCGTTCTTCTTCAATCTGCTTTTTCTTTCGGATTGCTTCCTCTCTTGCAGCAGCTTCTGCCTTCGCTTTTGCTTGCTCCTCTGCAATCCTTCGCGCCTCTTTTACCGCTTCTCTTTCCGTTACAATCTGGGCTATCCGTTCCACAAGCTCCGCTTTGCCATATCCATCACCAAGCTTATTCCCTCGTATTCCCTTTTTCATGTCCGAAGTGGCAAAGGTTACTGTTTTATCCGTAACACGGACATTCCAGCCATATATCCCCTTCAGGCATTCTACCATCTGTTCAAAAGAATCTACAGCGGACAGCATCTTGTCAATAGTGTTACGAATCAATTCCCTATTCGATGTGATGCCAACACCATCGCTGGCATTTTTATTCATAAGCCTCTTTTCCACCCAGTAATTATCCCTGTGCTTCTTGGTAAGCAGATCCACCTGTTCAAACCCATGTCTGATACAGCTTTCCATCACCCACTTCTTTGCATTGTGCATCATCTTTCCGGTACTTTTGTGCTTACAGCCCTGCTTCCATTCACAGGGCTTGTCATGCCACTTTTCTTTCCTTCCCTCATACTTTCTGACGGAATTTATCACGATATGAACATGCATATTCTGACTGCCATTGTGTCCATCCGGATGCACCGCAAGCACTGCCTGATGTCCCGGAGCAAATACCGATAACCACTGCTTTCCAAACTCCATTGCCTGTTCTATGGTAATTTCATCTGTTGGATCAAAGCTGATAATATAGTGATGAGCCTTAACATCTTTTACAGCGTTATTCTTGCCATACAGCCGGTTTGTTTCAATGCATTCTGCACCAAAGGTATCTGCATCGCAGTTTACTCCATCTATCAGATAAGAATCTCTCTCCTGTATTCTTCCTTTTTCATCCAGAATCGGTTTATTCGTATACTCATCAAATTTGCATGTCAGATACTCCACTGCATCCGAATAAAATCTGTTCTTCACAGAAATATGCTTTATAATCGCCATTATGCTTCACCATCCTTTTCAATCTTACGTCTGTGCTTTCTTCCACATGCAACATCCTCCAATGCCGGAAGTATCTTAAACTTTAAGTCCAGCAATTCCTTCACTGCCTCTTTCACATCGCTGTAAACACTATAATAGGAAACGCCACTATTCAGATGTTTCGCTATCTGATTTAGGTTGGAACCAATCTTTCCAAGCTGCATGGAATACTCCTTCAACAGACTTGTATCTCCGTAGCATGGAAGTTTTCTTCCCAGAGCACATCTTCTGATATATTCCGACGTTGTAAGTCCGGTTTTCCTTGCTTTTTCCTCTATCTGCTCCTTATCCTCTGCGTATATACGCAAAGACATAAGAACTTTATTATCTTTCTTGTTATCTGTACTTCTCATAAATTCCTCCATTCTGACATAAAGAAAAGCAGGCATCTCTACCTGCTTTCACTTCATATCTGTAAAATTGTAATAATATTAATTGCTGTTCCAATATGAATAATAAAACTGCCGGATACGGCAGATACTTTTCCCCGATGCAGATTCTGCATCTCCCCTCCCGTGCATAGCCTCACTCCCCTATGGTCGCTCACCAATACGCTCGCGTACTCGCGAATATTTCCAATAGAATTGCATGGCGGCTCGTTATATATACTCGCCGGTTATATAGAATTATGTCATACACCTGTCTTACAGAAATCTAACAATCACACTCCTCATAAGAAATTCTGCTAACTCTATCGCATCATTTTCCATAAGAAATCCTTTTTTCACTGATGCGAGCCGACCTAAGTCGGCTGATGCTCCGTTAAAGTCGCGTAATGTAGAGCAAGTTCCGCCCTGTATATACAGGGCAGAACTTGTTGGGGATTTGGCATCCCCAAGCCCCAGCTCCTTCCGGCTTTTGAAAGACAAAAAACAGCCCGCAAGCGGACTGTTTTCTGCTCTAAAGCCTTGGCAATACTTCGTAAGACCTTTGTATAATGAATCTTACCAAACCAAAAGAAATATCTTACATATCAGATTATTTTCTCATACAAGTAACCATTGTGTCAGACAGTTCATCATACATCTATATGAATTTGCATCTCAATCATCATCCATATCAAACAGACTTCCAAGCATGCTTTTTGTAGAATTATCCATCTTCGCAGATGTATCAGCTGCAAGTTCATTATCCAAAGCCTCAACATCTGTTACATGAATACTACCATTAACAGGCATACTATTCGGTACCATTCCTGTCATCTGAGACATCGGAACAGCTCCCATATTCACCTGCTGTGCCATTGCACCGAGAACCCCGGCAAACACATTGTTAGCCACAGTCTGCGATGATTCCTTTACAATCTTTGTAAACTCTTCCCTCGAAAGTAATATTGCCTCACTAATCCAGTCCTCTATAGACTTTTCTTGGTTCTCTTTTTGCTCGTCTTCGATTGCAGTGAGTATTGCTTTCTTGATTACTTCAGTCAGATTAAAAAATCCCGGCTGGCTGGACTTTTCTTCCAGCCAGTCAAGGATTCTCTTATCACTTTCATTCTTCGGATTTAACCGGAATGATATTGCATTTCCCATAAGTACCTCCTATCCGAGATTCTCTGCTAGATAGCGGTATCCGATGGCATTTGCTTTCACATCCGTTACATACTGTATGTTCCTGCCCTGTGTTCTGCCAAAACGCTTCATCACACATGCTCCGCCGCCCACATATACAATATTCTCATGCTGTAAATCCACCTTAATCTCACGAAGCTTTGCTTCTACTTCATCTGCATACTGCTGTAATCCCTTTTCAACAAAAGGGACAAATTCAGCATTTACATTAGACTGCTTTCCACGGATAACATCAATAATATCATCCTCCGGAATTTCGCATTTGAGCTTCGGTAACGCATCCTTCTTAATTCTCTCAATGGCTGTAATCAGTCCCAGCTCATAAGTGTAAGCATCCTTATCCATTGGAATCCTGTCACGGACACTTAACACATCCAATGTCCATGAACCTAAGTCAATACATCTTAATCGGTCCAAGTCTCCCATACGATTTGCAATCGCCGCATAACACTGGGCATAAATCTTTACCTTATCAATAAAGATTGAATAATGAACTCCTTCAAAGGTAAAAGAAATTCTTTCCTTATGCCACAAATAATCACGAAATTCCTTTCTCTCGGCACCAAACAGTGTAAGTGGCACTCCTGCATATAATTCCACATGCTCTGTTTGTGTTTTCCCCTGATACTGAAGCTCCTTTGCAATTCCCGCAAGAGTTAGCAGAAAATAATTCTCATTCTCTGTCTTGGTTGCCTGTTTTCCAAGTCTTCCCTGACCTACGATATACTTCTGTCCCTTATACTCCAGCAATCCATGGTTGGTAAGCGGTGTATAATCCACCTGAACAACTGAAGTTTCCATAAAGATATGCTCTCCCTTAATGGAACTCCAGCCGTGATCCAGTGCAATCTTAACAGGTGCCATAGTTGTTTCAGTCATAAATAAATTCTCTCTCATAAAATTCTCTCTTTCTCCGGCATAACAACCGGTGTGCATAATATTTTCGTTCTGTGCTGCAGTCGCTCCTGCATTAGTGATATTGGTAAACAATCTCTCCATAGATAACCTCCTCCGCAAGTCTCTTTGCCTGCTCCTGTATTCTCCACATTTCCATAGTGGAATGCTTGTCTTTCGGCTTATGATTTGCAAGATACTGATTCATAATCCTATCAAGCATCTCATACGCCTCCTCATTCACTTCCTGTGCTTTGACATAAAGTTGTCCCATTCTTATATAATGGCGATACCTATCAGGGTGGTTTTCTTTCATATAAGAAATCCATAACAGCCCATACTTTCCGATATCTGCATTTGTTATGCCAAAATCTCCATCCGGCTTACTCTCTTCAATACTAATATCAGGATAAAAAACACCATCAATCTCGGTATAAGTACCACCCATTGCTTCATATAAAGATAATTCTCTGCTCATTGTCCTACCTCCATTCTGTTATCTTGTTCTGCCCCGGCTACCATCAGAACTATGCTTTTTCTCATGCTCGTGCTTCTCATACCATTCCTTCAAAAGCTGCTCGATTAAATCCGTCTTTTGCTTTGGTGTATAATCTTCCGGAAAATACTTTGCTACAGAATCTGCCCGAAGCTTAATCTGCTCTCTCTGGTTTGGTTTTTCCTGCTCAAGTATGGAAAACATCGCATCCATATCAAGGTTACCCGACTGGCTCATACGCTTCAGACGGTTCGCCTGTGACAGGGAAGGTGTGCATTGCTCCACCTCCATTACCTCATAAAGCTCATACTGCTGTTCCTCCGTCAGATAGGAAAGCTCTACAGCTATGGTAAAAGCAATCTTTCCATCATCTACCATATCAAGCACTTTGGGTATCAGATTGGTAAGTCGGATATAACGCGATATCTGCCTTTGACTTTCCCCCGTCTGCATTGCCAGTGCCTGATTGCTTCTAATAATTGCATCCCCAACACTTTTATCTTGTAACAACACCCATTTTCCATCAGCATCATGTCCACTGGTCAATGAATGCGTTTGCAAGGTGGGATTCTCCAACTCCGTTCCATCTTGGTCCGAGGTTCCCGTCACAATTTGTGACGAAGATAACTTTTTCCCAACTTGGGAAGAAGTTATCCTTTCGCCAACTTGGCAAAAAGTTAAATCTGTTCTTGCCCCCTGCCTCTTAATTGCCTCCAGCTTCATCTTATAAGCAAACGCTTTCTCGCTGGGTTTCAAATGCTCACGCTGTAAATTGCTATCAACCATGGCGATTACCGCCTGATTATCATCCAAATCACGAACTACCACAGGCATACAGTTAAGTCCCGCCCATTTACATGCAGCTTTTCTTCTATGCCCTGCAATCAGTTCATAACCACCATCCTCTCTCGGTCTTGCAAGTGCCGGGACAACCACACCTTCTTTCTCAATGCTCTGCATTAATTCAAAAAGCGCCATATCATTTTCTACCTTAAATGGATGCCCATTAAAATCATGCAATTCCGATAATGGAATCATTCTGATATCGGTTTCCACCACAGCACCATCGTTTTGTTGTGGAAAAGAATACAATTCTTCTTGTTTCTTCATAAAATCAATTACCTCCGATTAAATCAATTATTCTCGCACATTTATCCGAGAACGAAAAAGAGCCGCTTATTTCCAAAATCACTTGAAAATAAGCGGCTCAGACCACTTTGTTACTTTATTGAATTGTTAGTTATTTTTGATGAAATATGAACGACAGATTTTTGTGTTTCCGAACTACACCCTCACAACCACTTGTACGTTTACACCATTGGAAATTGCCTTTTTCTTGTCTTTTCGTTCACTTTGAGAAAACAGGATATGTCGCTCAAAGTGCCTAAATTCAAGGAGTTTCAGGTATTTTTCCTTTGGAGCATTGTCACTGTCTCGACGTGTGTCGATAGGGTAATTGAGATGCACTTTCCAGAGTTTTCACTGTACTCTGGGAATGAAAAATGTTGCAATCCTCTGTAACAAGGCTGCAAAAAATTGACATGATGCACTCTCTTATGTCCCTGCATAGAAAAAGATTGCATTGTATTTTAGATGTAAGCCAGATCAGCTTACGATTGACTCTGCTCTTTCTCTATGGTCCACTACTCATCCCTTGATGATAATTTCTAAGATATTGTACCATAGATTGTTTATTTGGGAAATTACTTCCCGATAAAAATGGGCAGAAGAAAACCTCCAAATCTTTTTGGGGACTTGGAGGCTTGATTCCGACCACTTACTTTTATCATCTATAATTTGAAAAATGATAGATATTTGTTTTTTGCAATATATTGCGCCAATTCATAATATCCTTCAAAATACGAAGAACATATACTGTCTGATTCTCGTCACTTATGATATAAAACAATAAATATGACTGATATATCTTTTTATGTATTATATATCCTCTGTACTTTATCCCTGAATCAGCAAATTTTAAAGGGAAGTCACCCATGTTATTGACTTCCCTATTTAAATTCGTATATAACTTATTTGCAGCATCTGGATTACATAAATCAACGTGAATATACTTAACCAAATTGAATACATCATCCGTTGCTTCATCTGTGATTAGTACTCTATAACTCATTTTTCATCCTATCTCTGATAATCTGAAATGCATCATCAACGGTATGAAGCCGCCCTGCTTCCATATCATCAATTCCTTTATCGAGATAAGAAAATAATGTTTCCAGTGCTGTTCTATCTTCTACAACATTCATATCCTTTACTACAGCTTCCATGTAAAACATCTCCTTTCCTTTAACCTCAACTCTATTATAACCATCTTTCATGTAAAAGTATAGGTCATTCGTAAAATATTTTTCTGTTCTTTCAACTCATCAAGGCTTATTGCCATACCTAGTTATTAAGTTACAACCATCCTTGTGATATTCATATACCTCCATTTCTCCATCAATATAAATTGCATCTTCTGGATTAAAAAGAGTAATGCATTTTCCCTGCAATCCAATTAATGCCATTCTTGTACTCCGATAAGCTACACCACCAAATCCCTGTGAAATAAGATACCTGCTGAATGCCCTAAATGGAATATACGCTTCCAAATTTGGATCATCCTCTTTATCAACAGCATAAAATATCGAATCACATATATTTCCTATTAAAATTTTTGAAAGCTGTAATTGCACTTTGTCATGAATTTCTCTATCTAATCCGGCTTGCTTTTGCAGCCTATCCAATTCTTTATTAAATGCTTCTTTATTTCCATTTTGTGCATAAGCCTTCATTCTGTTATACAACTTAGAATTCTCTTGAACCGTCTGTAATATACGGTCTTTATAGTTTTCCTCTGATGTTCCTAACTCTTGAAGCTGTTCCTCATAATCAACTCCATCATATGATAAATCTAATATTTTCACTCGTTTGTGAATAGCTTTAAATTTACAAACAGAGAGCTGTTCCCCCTCTTTTCCTCTTAATTCTTCAAAACATGTTTTCTTTGCTTGTTTTATACCTTGACATTCCTTATTTTCATTATCGTATGACAAATAAAGATATGCTACTCCGTCATCATTCCACCGATTATCATGACAATATGCGGGATCAGGCATTATATATTTGTAATTATCAAATACCTGATATCTACTGGCTCTATACAAATTATGAAACTCTTGTAACCGTTTTACTAGAAAATCTGGAAATGTCTTT
>ENA-OPET01000051-OPET01000051.1-human-gut-metagenome-genome-assembly--contig:-NODE-51-length-37620-cov-8.744736_pt1 | contig 37620 bp, 30 predicted proteins | sample MGYA00241641_ERZ501545 | MGnify/ENA primary metagenome ERZ501545 (study PRJEB25962, sample SAMEA2042391) | human gut metagenome | biome: human gut; feature: human-associated habitat; material: faeces... | reverse complement strand
ATAGCATGGTACCGATTACACCGCTACGCTTGGTACCGATACAGCGCTATCGTCAACAAGAACAAATTGATGTTCTAAAACTTCTTTAGGAGAGAGTCCTTCTTCACTTTGTTTTTCCACATCAGCCAGTTCATCCTTTGCATTTTGAATAGAATTATTGCAAGGATTTGAGTCTTTGCCTTTCTTTTGGATTTCAAACAACAAAGTTTCTTTTAATTCTCTTACATCATTTGTCATTCCCCAAACCTTGAAAAACAAAATAAGACTCAATATTCCATAAACAAGACTAATTAAAATAACAATAACACTCATAATGCATATTTTTTTGCCAACTGTTTCCCAGAAGCAAGCAGTTAATAAAAAAGATAGCGTGGGAACTATTGCACTTACCAGAACTGAGGTTGTGGAAAGACCCTATCAAAAGTAATATGCAATAGCCCACGCTATGAGGTATATCATCCCTTCAGAAAAGGGTATAATAATCCCATGCGTGAGCAGCATTGCCATCATCCTTTTGATATTGAAACTTCCACATTTCAGTTCTTGGATAATTACAAAACGCTCTATATTAAATTGAGCCTTCATCACGGCAAGTCTTTTCATGCCGCTCCAACTCGAATGCAAAGGTAGTTATTATTTCTGAAAATCGTATCATTTTAAATAAGTTTTTTCTAAGAAAATTAATGTTTAGGCACACAAGTAAGCTATAAATGGGCAATTCTTTAATATTTTACCCTAAATCATTGGTAAATTCGGGAAATAGTCGTAACTTTGCAAAGTTAAATATCAAGCATTACATCTATGAATAAAGATAATATCAACGAGTTCGCATCCTTCGATGAGTATCTTCAACAAGGAGAACCTTCGCAGAAGGAAAGCGCCGAGAACTGGAAGACGGCTATCGGATTGCAGGCTGTAGATGGGCTGCAACCATCGGCGTATCTCATAGATGTGGCTAAACGAAACATCGAAGGAGAAATCACTCTGGATGAAACCAGAAAACTGATTGACTCTTACTATCAGAGCAAGACAGTCCGTACACCTAAGGATGAAGACGAGGAAGAGGCAGATAAGGTTTCAGCCAACATCGCGAAGATTCTCGCCAGCAAGACCTTTGCCTTCAATACCAACGGATATGTTTCCCTGCATCGAAGAATATTCGAGGGAGTATTCAAGCACGCAGGAGAAATCCGCCAATACGATATTTCCAAGAAAGAATGGGTGCTCGAAGGAGATTCCGTAAACTACCTGAATTGGGAAGACTTGCGAAGAGCCTTGGATTGGGATATTGAGCAGGAGAAGAACTTCTCATATAAAGGTCTGACGGATGATGAGAAGATTGAGCATATTGCCAAATTCATTTCAGGCATCTGGCAGATTCACGCATTCAGAGAGGGCAACACCCGAACCACGGCGATTTTCACCATCCAGTATCTCCGTTCGTTAGGATATGAAGTGAACAACGAACTGTTTGCCAAGCATTCCTGGTATTTCCGCAATGCCCTAGTTCGTGCCAACTATCGCAACATTCAGAAAGGCATAGACTATTCTCCTATCTACCTGGTTCGTTTCTTCAGGAACTTACTCCTAAAAGATGGTTGGGTTCTCAAGAACAGATATTTGCATATCCGGCCGACTGATGAATGGAAAGAGCAACCGAACTTAAATTTTCAAACAGGAAGTGGACAGAAAAACAACTTCATAAATAAAGAAGGAGAAGAAAATGTCCCAAGTTCGTCCCAAGCTTGTCCCAAGTTCGTCCCAAGTTCGTCCCAAGTAGAAGAACTCATAATACGTATAAATAAAGATTATCTATCCATCGGCGATATAATGAACCTGTTTGGATTAAAGAACAGAACCAGATTTAGAAAAGAATACATTACCCCAGCCCTAGCCGAAAGAGCCTTGGAGATGAAATATCCAAACACCCCAAGACATCCACACCAGCAATATCGGATGACAGAGCTGGCAAAGACTTGGAAAGAATGGTATGAGAAAAAGAATAAATAACATCATAATATAAATAGAAAACAAAAACAAGTAATGAAGAAAAAAGCAACGGTCCTTATCGCCTCTATCATGGCGTTCTGCGGAATCAACACCGCTCACGCTGACGAGGGAATGTGGACAATTTACAACTTGCCTAACGCTGTGTATGAGATGATGCAGCGCGAAGGCTTCAGTATGACTTACGACCAGCTCTACAACGGCGAGAACGCCTTGAAGAATGCTGTGGTTAACTTCTCGGGCTATTGCTCAGGCGTAGTCGTTTCTCCAGACGGTTTGGTATTTACCAACCACCATTGCGGTTTCGAGGCTATCAGAAGCCACTCTACCGTGGAGCACGACTATATGCTCAACGGTTTCTTTGCTAAATCTTACGCAGAGGAATTGCCTAACGAGAATATGTTCGTCAGCTTTATGGTTGAACAGAAGGATGTAACCGATAAGGTGATGAGCCTCGGATACGAGAAACTCGACAACAAGAAGCGCGATGAACTCATCGATTCTCTGGAGAACGAGATGACTAAAGAGGCGAAGAAGAACGATTCTACCCTCCATATCACCGTTCAGCCTTTCTACGAGGGCAACAAGTGGTACGCTACTACTTACCGCGACTTCACCGACCTGCGTCTGGTTTTCACCGTACCAAAGTCTATGGGTAAGTTTGGTGGCGATACAGACAACTGGATGTGGCCTCGCCAGACCTGCGACTTCTCTGTATTCCGCATCTATGCCGACCCTAAGACCAATGGTCCTGCTGCCTACAGCAAGGATAATGTGCCTTACAAGCCAAAGCGTTGGGCTCAGGTTTCTCTCCAGGGTTATAAGGATGGCGACTATGCGATGACCATGGGTTACCCAGGCAGCACAGAGCGCTATCTTTCAAGCTACGGAATCCAGACCATGCGCGATGCTGAGAATGCGCCTCGTGCCCAGGTTCGTGGCGTAAAGCAGGAGGTGATGCAGAAGCACATGCGTGCCGACGAGGCTGTCCGCATCAAGTACGACAGCAAGTACGCCAGCTCTTCCAACTACTGGAAGAATGCCATCGGTATGAACAAGTGTATCGACTCTATCGGCATCGTGAATCTGAAGCGTGAGTACGAAACCCGTCTCCGTGCTTGGCAGGATACAGCCAAGGCTGCCAACGACCTCGCCCACAAGGTAGATTTCGACAAGCTCGCCAAGCTCTACAAGGAGAGCGCTGACGTGAAATACGCCTGGACCAACTTCGCTGAATCTTTCACAAGAAGAAGCAACATCGAGTTCTCTACCCGTGCCATCAAGCTCCAGACCGACATGGAGGTGAAGGGTCCTGAGAAGAACAAGAAGAAGCAGTATCATGAGTTTGAAGATAACTCAGCAGAATGGGATATGGCGCTCGATAAGGAAGTGCTCGCTACCCTCTTGAAGAACTATAAGGAGCACGTAGATGCCAAGTGGTTGCCTAAGTTCTACAAGACCATCGACACTGAGTTTGGCGGCAACTACGCCAAGTATGTGGATTATCTCTGGGAGAAGTCGCTCATCATGAAGAAGGGCGCCAAGCTCTATTTCAACAAGAAGGGATATGAGAAGGATCCAGGCGTAAGCTTCGGTATGGATCTGAACGATGTATTTGCAGATTTCGCTGCTCAGATGGGCAGCATCAACGACAGCATCGCTGAGCAGGAGAAGTATCTCTGTGCTGCCAAGCTCCGTATGGAGGAAGACATGCCTCACTACAGCGACGCCAACTTCACCATGCGATTGAGCTACGGTCAGGTAGGCGGTTTCGACCTCGGTGGCAAGCCATCAGGCTATTATACCACAGCCGAGAGCCTCGTTGAGAAGATGAAGCAGGGCGATAAGGTAATCGATTACTACGCTGAGCCTATCATGCACGAGCTTCTCTCTGAGAAGGATTTCGGCAAGTATCAGGATAAGACGACTGGCAAGATGCAGCTCTGCTTCCTTACCAACAACGATATTACCGGCGGTAACTCTGGTAGCCCTATGTTCAACGGCAAGGGCGAGTTGATTGGTCTTGCCTTCGATGGCAACTGGGACAGCCTCAGCTCTGACATCAACTTCGACAAGCGTCTGGCTCGCTGCATTGGTGTGGACATCCGCTATGTGCTCTACCTGATGGATAAGTGGGGACACGCAGACCGCCTCTTAAAGGAGATCAATGCGAAGTAAATCCTATCTCTGAATCAATAGAGATGATAGAATGATTTATCCTGGGCTAAAGATTAGTCCCAGGATGATATAAAAAGAGCGGAAAATCAGCAGTTAACTGTTAACCTGTTAACTCCTGGCTTTCCGCTCTTGTTTTTTCTTATAGTTGCTCAACTAATACTGCGAGATATTATTCAGTTCCTTCAATGAAACCTGACGAGGCTTCTCGGCGAGTTTCTTCTTCAATTCATCCATCGTTATTTCTGCAGCTGGATTGAACTCATCTGATTGCATATAACCCAACACGCTCTCGTAGAAAGCCCTACCCTCTGGATATTTGGCAGCCTTCTCCAAATCGCTCATGCAGATGAGGAGCTTTCCGGCTCCCACCTTCCATTCCATCACCAAACCCAACTTATGATTCCGCTCGATATTATCGATCACCTGAACTACCGGGCGATAATCCTTGGCGAAGTTGTCAAGCACCAGCAGATGCGATTCCTTGATTATCGGGAACCATTGCCAGTTGGTGTGCATTTCCGTAGGGAATCCCTTGAATATCGGATGTTCCGGATTCGTAAGAATGCCCAGGGTTCCTGGAGAAACCTTCTTCTTGTTGTTCTCGCAGATGGTCTTGAACATGCGATAGTTCCAGTAATCGGTCTGGAAGAGTCCACCCACGGTATAAGGTGTGGCATTATCTGACTGAGAAAGCGTATCATCTGCAGCCACGAAATGACTGGAAGCCGTAGGCATCCAAAGCACCTTTGCTCCCTTTTCTAGTTTCTTGACGACATCGGAAGTCAAATCCTTGGCAATAACGACTTGCTTTTTCAGATAGTCGATATTCTTTGGGGTCGTATAAACCCAAAGGTCGTAAGTATTGGAATATCTTGTCGCATCAAGTTCACCTTCATATATATACAAGGAGAGGGTCAGTTTGCGAGAACCCACATACACGTCCAAGCACTTACCATCCCCATCGTCAATTCCGTTGGCTTTCACTTTCATCTTATGAACGATCTCGCCAACATCTATCCATCCCTCCTCGTCGGTATGGATAGTTATCTCGCCTTGTGCCAAAGGAGAAGGCTGATTCAAATGAGTAAGAGTTTCGGCTACACTGGACTCGTTTGGATAACGTTCGTCTTTGGCATAATCCAACTTCCATTCCACTTTCTTGCCCTTCAAAGACTCTCCCCCATAATTGGCGATTTGAATCTTCGCCTTCATCGTGTCATTCTCCTCATAGCAGAATCTGTCTGTCACCAACAAAGGCACCACAGGCGAGCACCACTGGCGCCATTCCTCGGGCGTAGTGATTCCCTTACTCTCCATAAACGCATCGAGGATGCCTACGAAAGCACTTCCCTGACCGGGATAATCCTGAATATCGAGCAGTTGGAAGCCCGCCATATTCCGGGTTCTCAAATCCATCTCTATATCGGCTTTATAGAGTTTCACGCTCCATAAGCCCGAAGCCTTGTGGAAATCATCAGCCTGCGAGAGCATTCCAGCAGCAGCCAGACGACGGCGGAACACTTCAAAGTTATAAGGATGAAGCACTCCGGTGTATTTCTTCATTTCCCGATAGTCAGGATAGGTCTGAAACTGTCCTGTTTCGTGAGAGATGATAGGGATTCCTGCCTTATCGCAAGCCTCATCAAAATTCATCGTAGAATTAGGATGGAAATGATTGATCATTCCTCCATCGTAGGCATCGGCAAACGAGAAGGAACCACGGGTATGAGTATTGTATTTGCCCCATCCCTCGCCTCCGATGCGACAAGTGGTGAAGTAATCCATTCCTTCTTTTATTCCCTGATAACCGAGATAGTAATTGCTTCCAAAAGTATAGTATTTATCGGGCGCAATCTTGCGGAAATCATCCACAAACTCCTTCATCTTGTCAATGTCGCCCCAGAGTTCATTCCCCAGCGCCATCATTCTGAAAGAAGGATGATGACCATATTCTCTGAGGATGTTCTCGCCTTCCTGATGCAGGAACGCCATCAGCCTTTCATCCTTCTTATCAAAAGAACCCCAGAAAGGAAGTTCCGGCTGGAGATAGATTCCCAGACTGTCCGCTGCCACGAAAGCCGCCTCCGGTGGGCACCAGGAATGAAAGCGCACATGGTTGATTCCATACTCCTTGCAGGTTCCGAGATACTTCATCCAGCCTTCCACGCTCATCTCCACATGTCCCGTCAGCGGCCATACAGCCGCATCGTGCTTGCCACGGAGGAATATCCTATGGCCATTGGCGTAGAAGTGGGCGCCCTTGATATGAAAATCCTTGGCGAAATCAGGCATCTGAAGGGCGGAAGGAGAAGCTACAGAACGGCTAGGGATTGCTCCTGTTAGAGTTTCTGCAGATTTGCTCTCTACAGAGCTGGGTAGCTGGAGTTCAATCCTTCCGATAATTCCATTCCAGTTGGTCTGCGTATCTTCTGTATAAGCATGGCTGGAGCCGTAAACCTGATCAGGCACACCTTTTCCATTATCCACTACGATTTCCAGGAGATGCTTGCCCGATTTTACCTTCTTTGGCAGAAGATAGCGCTGGGGAGTAGAGATGAAATTGCAGGAATCCACCAGTTCTCCATCCACATACACCCATGTTGGTCGGGTACGCTCCAGGAAGAGTTCTACCGGCTTCTTCTTCCAGTCCTTCGGAATATTGATGGTTCTGGAATATCTAGCAGCTCCTTTATAGGCATAGAGTCTCGTAAGATGCGTAGTCTCCATCGTATCTTTCGGAGCGAATCCCAAATGGTTCGTATCGATGGTACCGGGAAGAATGGCACGCTTCACCTCACCCTGCGAGGCACGCTTACTCTTGGCAAAAGCGCTACCGCTCTTTCCCAACTCCACATTCCATTCACCAGCGAGCGAAATGCTCTGTGCTTGCAAGCCCAGACTTACCAGTCCCAGACAAGCGATAAGAATAGTTTTCTTCATTAACTTATTACAGAATATCTTTTAGGGTTAAAATTGCGTATAAAGATACAATAAATTTGATGTTTACGGCTGCAAATATACAAAAATTGCGGTAAAAACACCGCAATTTACCAAAGAAATTGCTGTATTTTTACCGCAAAATATGGATATCGCATCAAAACATCCCTTTGATGCAGGCTTTCATCTTATTATAAATCGCTGCCTAAACTACTTCTTCTTAGGTCTGCGACGAGCCCAGCCTTCTTCCTCGAAGTTTGGCTCCTCACCCTTGAACTTCACGTTGTCGTTGTTCTGGAAGAACTGGCGCCAATCGCCTGTATCCTCCTGAGGGCGAGACTTTCTGCCGCCACGGCTTCCACGTCCTCCCTTTCCACGAGCATCTCGAGAGTCTCTAGCATCATCAGAAGAACCTCTGCGGCTGCGTCCGCCTCTTTCTGAAGAACGACCGCCTCTGCCCTCAGAACTGCGTCCTCCGCGGGCTGCTCTGCCATGACCTTCCTCATCAGCATCGTTACATCTCACGGTTCTGCCCTTATACTCAGTACCGTTCAAAGCCTTCATCACGCGCTTCGCATCCTCCTCAGGCACCTCGATGTAGGCAAACTTACTCAGCAGGTCGATGTGACCCACCTCCTGGCGACCCTTCACGTGCTTGTTCAGATACTGCATGATTTCGCCCGGATAGAAACCATCTGCCTTACCCAGGTTGATGAACAGTCTCTTGAAACCAACCTCAGTCTCATGCTTTCTGCGACCATTGGAAACCTTGCCACGGCCTTCGCCACGACTTCCACGACCTTCGCCGCCACGGGAACCCTTGCCGGTCTCAGGCTTGATAATCTCAGGAGCATTCTTATAGTAATCGAGGAACTTACCGAAGGTGATGGTCACCATCTTCTTGATGATGTCCTCCTTGTCGATGTACTCAAACTGGCGGTTGATTTCAGCCATGTATGGTTCAATCTGATCCTCATCCACATCGGTCTTCATAATGTCGTCCATGGTCTTGAAGAGCTGCTTCTTGCAGATTTCCTCTGGGGTTGGCAATACGCCATCCACGAAGTCCTTGCCAATCTGCTTCTCTATCTGGCGAACCTTGAACTTCTCTCTGGTATGGATGATAGAGATGGATGTTCCCTTCTTTCCGGCACGACCGGTACGACCGCTTCGGTGGGTGTAACTTGCCACATCATCAGGCAAACCATAGTTGATAACGTGAGTCAGATCATCTACGTCTAGACCACGGGCAGCCACATCGGTAGCCACCAGGAACTGAACGGTATGGTTGCGGAACTTCTGCATGGTGAGGTCACGCTGCTGCTGACTCAAGTCGCCGTGCAGCGCCTCAGCATTATAACCATCCTTGATGAGCTTATCTGCAATATCCTGAGTCTCCAGCTTGGTGCGGCAGAAGATAATAGCAAAGATGCGTGGATAGAAATCCACCACACGCTTCAGGGCGAGATACTTGTCCTTGGCATTTACCAGATAGTAGATGTGGTTTACATGCTCAGCACCCTCGTTGCGCGAACCCACTACGATTTCCTTGTGGTCGTGCAGGTAGTTGAGGGCAATCTTCTCGATGTCCTTGCTCATGGTAGCCGAGAAGAGCAGGGTGTTTCTATCCTCAGGCACGTTCTCGAAGATGGCATTGATGCTCTCAGAGAAGCCCATGTTCAGCATCTCGTCAGCCTCATCAAGCACCACGTTGTTCACGTTCTCCAACTGAGCCACGCCACGATTAATCAAATCGAGCAGACGGCCAGGGGTAGCCACGATAATCTGCACACCATGCTTCAGGGTGCGAATCTGGCTTCCGATGTCGGTACCGCCATAAACAGCAGCAATATGCAAACCGTCGATGTACTTGGCAAAGCTGTTCAAATCGTCTGCTATCTGGAGGCAGAGCTCACGTGTAGGACTGAGGATGATAGCCTGTGTCTGCTTGCTGCTGGCATCAGTTTTCTGGATAACCGGAATACCGTAAGATGCAGTCTTACCCGTACCGGTCTGCGCCAACGCAATCACGTCGTTCTTATTACCAAGCAAATATGGGATTACTTCTTTCTGAACTGGCATTGGATTCTCAAATCCAAGCTCTTCGATGGCACGGCGAATCTCCTCGCTCACGCCCAATTCTTCAAATGTCTTCAAATCTTTTTAACCTTAATTCATTATAATCAAAATGGAAGGCCGAATTCACCCTCCCAGCCATGAATTAGGGTGCAAAATCCTTCCGAAACGCTTGCGGCAATCCTACGCATTTATTAAGATTGCCTAAATTCGGGTGCAAAGATACGAAAAAAATGTGAGTTTCTTGCAGATTTCTGCAATATTTTATTACCTTTGCATGAAAGTTACAACAAACAGATAACCAAGAAAACTTGAAATATATGAAAAAAGTTATTTTCACCCAAGAATGGATTGCTTTGCATCCATACGAAAAAGCAGACGAAACAGATCTGTATTATACAGAACTCGCCAACGAAATATACCACGCTCTTGACGAGGCGTGCTACACCCATAACTTCAAGAATATGGATGAAGCCAAGCAGCTGGCACTCAGCATTGCCGGTTATTTCGAAGATGTGATTTCGGGCACAGGCATTTGGAAGACTTTCACGGAAGAATGCAAGCAGCGCTACGGCACCTACATTCCTTTCTATGAGAAAGAAAGCGAATTCATCAAGAGTACACTCAACGAAGATGACCCGGCTTACGACCCTGAGGAAATCAACATCGCTGATGTCAAGTTCCTGCTCTGGCACCATTACCAGCAGAGCAGTTTCGTACAGGAAGCCGTTCCTTTCCTCTTCGGAACCCTGGAACTGGCTGCCAAACTTGCCTACAACATTCTCGACAGAGAATATGAAACGGCTCCGGAAAACGAGCGTCTTCTGACTTATCTCAGCGAAATGCCTGAGATAGAGGGCAACGCTGAAACGACCGAAGAGGACATCGAGAAGAACAAGGAGTTGGATGAGATTCACCGTCGCGACACCCTGGCGTGGTTCCATTATGGCTGCTATTTCAACGTGGGCAACCAGAAGCGCCTGCAGTTTACCCTCCAGCAGATGGCAAACTCGCCTCAGGGACTCACCGAACCGCTCGCTTATTCTGTGCAGATGGAAATGACCATCGTCGGCAGAAACAATCTCCTGGCGCTCACTTCTTACGAATGGCTCCGCAAGATTTGCAGGAACATGCCTACCCACAAGCTCTGGGAGGATGAGGAGTTCAGGAAGAAGGCTATAGAGCCACATGAAAAGGCAGATCATGAGAAGGCGATTCACGACTACAATCTGCTCAAGGCGAAGGGATATGAAGACAAGTTCATCTTCCTGGAAGATGTGAAGACGCTGAAGGAATTCCTCAAGGAGATTGAATTCGAGTTGCCAAAGGACATCCGATTTCCTCAGAAATACGAGAAAGGCATCATCTTAAGCGGAAGTCCATATACAGGCATCAACATCAGTTTCGGTCTGGCTCATTGCATCGCATCGCCTGAGAACCCATACTATGTACAGGAGCGTGCAGAGACCGACAGCTTTGGCATTATCAGCGGCAATGGTCTCCCATTCCCTTACGAAATTGTCTGCAAACTGATAGAAAACAACCTGATTCCTGACGCAAACATCTTTACGAGCCAGTATGTAAAGGAAGAAGGCTTGAAGATTACGCAGGCAAACCTCCAATTCCTTGCCGATTACTACCTGATGGGTAGAAAGGATAAAGACCTGTCGCCTAAGGAGTTGTGGTAAAGATGCATTCAGCATACTCAAAAAGTTCACTACGCTAACGCCATTTTTTAAGGGGTTAGCGTAGTAGACTTTTACAGATTTATAGAAGAAAGAGCGGAAAATCAGCTGTTAACTGTTAACTCTGTTAACCCCAAGCTGTTCTTCCGCTCTTTATTTATTTCTTATTTCAAATTCTTATCCAGAAACTTCAGCATTTTCTCCTGTGCCTTCAGTCTGCAGGAATGAGGGATTTCCCAAAGCTCCGTATCCAGCAGATTATCTGCTCCCTGACTCTTCCAAACCTTGTGCATTTCGGCGAAAGCATCCTTTACACCAGATACGGGGAAGAGCTTATCTTTTGTGCCATTGATGAAAAGCATCGGTTTCGGGCAGGCGAGGGAGGCGATGTGAGGATAGTCGAGATATTGCCTCAACCCCGGGATGCAATTCGCAAAACCGCCATTCTCCTTTCTTCCGAATCTCCGGGTAAGCTGAGCGTCCGTAGTAATCATCCAACAGATAGAAGCACCCGCCTTGATTCTATCCGATAAGGCAGAGAGCATCCACGAGCGATAGGCTCCCATCGAACACCCCACGCATCCGATACGCTTCGCATCCACCATCGGCAGCGAAGCCAGGAACTCGGTACTGGAAATATCATCGTAAGTCATGAAGGCAGAGAGGTCTCTACCCAGCATCATCATGTTGCCGGCTATCAGGTCGTATTTGTTTCTATCCACGCCCTCCTTTCGGCCTCGTTCTCCCCACATCGGAGCATCTGCCGAAAAGACTACGTAGCCATGTTTCGCCAGATAATCGCCCACGTACTGATTATCATAAAGCAGCCTTGCCCACGCATCCGCATCATCCAAGATCTCCTGACAGAGCGCTTGCTTCGTAGGGGAATCTTTTTCTTCCGGAGTAAAGAAAGGGCGAATCATCTTCTCCTTTCCGATAAAGAGATGAGCACCATGATCATGAAGCGCATTGACTGTTGGGAATGGTCCCTTGCCATCCGGAATCAGGAGATAAGCCGTAATTCGGGAATAGGCGTTGATATTAAAGGCGATTTTCTGCGCCTTATATCCGTCTCTCTGTTCCTCGCCCAAAACTTCCATATCCCAAGCCGCAGCCGCTTTCGGAGGCGTCATCATGCATTCGAACACCTTCGCCCTTGCCGCCTTCTTCCACTTCTTGAAGTTCTTAATCGGACTGTTTCCCCAAGCCATCGGATAGGTCAGTTCCTTCTTCAGCGTTTCTACATAGGTAGGAATCTCTCCCTGCCATTCATACTTCTCCCGCTTCTGAAACTTCGGCTTCGGAGAGGTTTTTGCAAGCGGCACAGAGGTCTGTGCAAGCGCCACCGATGCCTGCAACAAAGCGATGATACTATATGTGATAATCCTTTTCATTCTCTTGTCTTGTTTATAAGATTAGTTATTGTTTGCAAAATTAAGAAATTATCCTCAAAAAGAGCCCAATAATCTCGATATTTTTGCGTACCTTTGCCTAAAACATTTATAAATAACGGATAAAACATTCATAAACAACAGATAAAACATCATCAAATAGAAAATAAAGACATGAAAATAGCAGTTTTTTGTTCAGCAAATAAGAATATCGACCCCGACTTCTTCACGTTGACAGAAGAGATGGGAAAGTGGATGGCAGAGAACGGCCACGATCTGGTTTTCGGCGGCTGCAACTCTGGTCTGATGGATTGCATCGGCAAGGCAGTGAAGGCGAATGGCGGCAGAACCATCGGTGTGGTTCCTACGCTTGTAGAGCAAGGCGGCAGAACCTTCTCAGACCTCGACATCGAGATTCCGTGTGATAATCTCAGCGACCGCAAGGACCTGATGCTCGCCCAGAGCGACATCTTCGTAGCCCTTCCTGGCGGCATCGGCACCTTGGATGAAATCTTCACCATCGCCGCCGCCCACACCATCGGCTACCATCACAAGATGGTGATTCTCTACAACATGAAAGGCTTTTGGAACTCCACCATCGCCCTATTGGATGACATGGCAGAGAAAAGCATGATTCGTGGCGATTGGCGAGATGTGATAGAAGTAGCGGATAACCTGGAAGAGTTAAAGGCGATAATTGAAAATTCCCATTAATATGATTTTTCGGCAAACTTGCACATTTTTGATATAAAGGAAGGAATAGAAACCTATAAACGAAATACTCAGAAACAAAAAAAGAGCGGAAAAACAACTGTTAACTGTTAACCCTGTTAACCCCAGTTGTTCTTCCGCCCTTGATATTTCTTCAAGACCATCTATCCCTTATTTTCTTTCCCCAAAAGGAAATCGGAGAGGCTCATCATCAGAATGCCTTCTTCATTATAACCCGAACGATATCTATCCCCTACGATAATCAGTTTGCGGAAGCCATCGTTTACATTCAAAAGAGAAGCCTGCTCCTGATCTACCTTCTCCTTATCCGGCAAGGCGTAAGCCGACTGAATATAGAGGCGTTCATCATGACGGTTCACCACGAAATCTATCTCAAGATTCCTACGCTGCAGTTTGCCATTCTCATCCCGCTTGAAGCTCTCTACTGACCCCACATCCACAGTATAACCCTGCTTCCGCAACTCGTTATAAACCACGTTTTCCATGATATGGGTGAATTCTATCTGTCGGAAATCTACCACGGCATTTCTGATACCGATGTCCTCGAAGTAATACTTGGTACCAGTACCAATATATTTGCGTCCCTTCACATCATAACGCAAAGCCTCGCTGATGATGAAGGAATCCTGCAGGTTCTCCAGGTACCTGCCAATGGTTTTAGTACCGATTTCCACTCCTCCAACAGATTTGAACGTATTAGAAATTCTCTGCACATTCGTACAGGAACCAATCGTAGAAGCCAGAAGGCGCACCAACTCGCGCATTCCATCAGAATTCTTCAGGCGATTACGCTCCAAAACATCCTTCAGATAAACCGTCTCGTAAATCTCACGAAGATAACTCTGTTTCGCTTCAGGAGTTTCCATCTGCGCCACAGCAGGCAATCCACCATAAAGATAATAGGTTTCCAGGGCTTGACGCTCCTCTCCTCCTACCACTTCATAATATTCAGAAAAACTCAGTGGATGAATTCGGATTTCCCAACCTCGACCACGAAATTCAGTTATCACATCCTTCGATAAGAATCGGGCATTGGAACCAGTAACATACACTTCGGCATTTTCCACATGGAGATAAGAGTTGAGCACATCTTCAAACTCCTTCACCATCTGAACCTCATCAAGAAGAATGTAATACCTATCCTTATCTTTCATCAAAGCATCGATATGCTCCAGCAAAGCATCAGGGTCACGGAGTTTCTTGTTTCTGCGGTCTTCAAGATTTACTTGTATGATATGATCTTCCGCAACACCTCTTTCAAGCAAATGCTTACAAAAGATGTTGAAGAGAAGGAAGGATTTACCACAACGGCGAATGCCGGTGATAATCTTTATCATCCCATTGCCTTCTGCCGAGATGAGTTCTTTCAAGTATGCTTTACGTTCAAAATACATAGTTTATGACGTTTTTTTGTGTCAAGACACGGTTTCCAGTCGCAAATATACGCTTTTTACTTGATAACGCCAAACTTTTTCATCGATTTAACTCTTTAGAAACATAAAAAAGGGCACGATTGCTCGTGCCCAATAGCAGAAATCTTTAAGAAGGCAAGTACTGCCATAGTTGCCTAATCGATGAGATGCAGAAAACTACATCAATATCTAAAATTTTTTTATTTGCCGTAGCAAATAGCAAAGAATGCTTTTAATGCTTAATAAATATGTATACTCTGACACATACCATTAAAACTAATGCTAGAAGAATTTTTTCTATCATAATTTTATTTTTTTAAGTTATTAAAAATATTCATCTGCGAATCTTAGATTCATCTATAGTCCGACATATTTGCCTGACTAATCTCGTAAAACATATTACCTTATGGGAGGTGGTCAATGCTTATGTCTTACCTCTTCATATTCTCGACATAAACAATTGTAGATTTGCTCCCACAAAACTATATCCGTTAAAGGTACACGACTTACTGTCACCCATTTCCTTTCTGGGTGTAAAACATTCCCGTAATAGGCAGAAAGACAATAGGACTGCCCTTTATAATGAAACGTTTCCAATTCCACATCAGCTCCACACCATTTCATAACACAGATGCCAACTATGTTTGAGCGCTCTAAACTCCCAAAAGCTGCCCTGTTCTTTAGATTAAAAAAATAACGTCTCTGAGGAGCGCCATAGACTAACATTTCATCCGTCAACAGGAATAACAGTTTCAGAACAGCTCTAGCATAGACTTCACAAAACTCATCCATGGCACTACTTATGTATGATGGCTTTAGCTCATCAATTGCCACAAACTGCTTAAGTATAAATTTATTATCCAACTCCATGTTTATCTGATAATTTAGCCGAAGCTATTGAACAGCAACTTTCTTCACACTACCATCGCTATACTTCACGATGTTCAAGCCCTTGGTTGGAGCAGACAATCGCTGACCATTCACGGAATAGCGAGAGAGTTCCTTGGCGTCATTTGAGGTGATTACATTATTGATGCCTGTTGGATCAAACTCTACGATGTTCTCAAAATAACCAAATTCAGAAAGCCAATAATCATCATAAGTTCCCTTTGGAACATAAACAGTACATTTTTTTGCATTGCAGCCATAAAAAACGTCACTTCCAATACTTGGTAGTTTTTCTGTATATACATAAATAGAAGTCAAACCACTGCATCCACGGAATGCTCTATCACCAATGGAAGTTAAACTAGAAGGAAGGGTTAAACTTGTTAAACCACTACAACCAGAGAAGGCGCGACTGCCAATCTCGGTAACACCAGAAGGGAGGGTTAAACTTGTTAAACCACTACAGCCATAGAAGGCGTTTCCGCCAATCTCGGTAACACCAGAAGGGAGGGTTAAACTTATTAAACCACTACAGCCATCGAAGGCGGAATAGCCTATCTTGGTAACACCAGAAGGGAGGGGTATACTTGTCAAACCACTACAGCCAGAGAAGGCGTTATCGCCAATCCAGGTAACACTAGAAGGGATGGTTAAACTTGTTAAACCACTACAGCCAGAGAAGGCGTTATCGCCAATCCAGGTAACACTAGAAGGGATGGTTAAACTTGTTAAGCCACTACAGAAATCGAAGGCGGAATCGCCAATCTTGGTAACACCAGAAGGGATGGTTAAACTTGTTAAGCCACTACAGCAATAGAAGGCGTTACCGCCAATCTCGGTAACACCAGAAGGGATGGTTAAACTTGTTAAACCACTACAGCGAAAGAAGGCGTAATCGCCAATCTCGGTAACACCAGAAGGGAGGGTTAAACTTGTTAAGCCACTACAGCGAAAGAAGGCGTAATCGCCAATCTTATCATTAGATGTATAATAACACTCATACTCATGAGTACCATTATATTCCAAATCTGCTTCATAATAAAAATCTCCGCCTTTTACAATCTTTGCGTCTGACAAATCCAATACAGATAGTTTCCCATCTGTATCATGACCAAACGCATTCCCTGCCATTTCACGAATCACTCGCAAATCCGTACCATTTATCTCACCAATAATCTTCAGATTAGTAATCTTATACATCTTATTATATGCAATTTTTTCACTCAAAGTACCGGCCTCATACACCTTAACTGTAACTTGTCTTGTAATCAAGCCATTATCAGCTGCTTGAATTGCCAAGCTGCCTAATACCATAAACATTGCTGCCAAAAACAGCCCTTTAAAAGTAAAATTTCTCATATCAAAATATTTTTTTATTATAATACATCTGTTATTTGAATACTTGTAAGATTGCTAACTATTGGCTCTCCATATTCTCCTTTACCTTAATTGGCAATCACTAGAAAACAAAAAAGTTTGTGTAAGGTAGCCATCTCCTTTTTGATACTCTAAATGAGCATGCCCTCTTATGTCCCAGTGCTGATTGTCAGAAGGAAATAAGGTTACCGTTCCTATCTCAATATTTGCACTTCTGACTTTAACTCCTGACATCTTTCCCTTGAAAGAAATCGAAGAAACATTCTTTCTGACATAAGTAGCGATTGCTGTTACTTTGTCGTCATTAACATCAAACGATAATTTTCGTTGTACCATACCTCTAACTTTTTAATGTTAAACAATAATTTTGCATAACACAATAGAAAGAAAGCGTGAACTTGCCCATTGCTCGCTTCACGAACTGAGGCCCTGGCAAGCCCATCATGTCGAAACGAACAACTTCGAAGCCCACGCCGATATGATACACTTATCCCTATACCGAATTGGACACCCTACTTGCGTAGGGTGCCACATCAGTAGAGAGATGTGGATATACACATCCCGAGAGCATCTACCGTTGCATAGTCTTTGACATGAGTTAGAAACTGCCAGGTTTCAGTTCGTCAAGAACTAAGCGCATAGTAAACGCACTTTAATATTATGTCACGATACCACTACCCTCCCAAGTCCTCGTCTCAACAATCTCTCTTTTTGAGAAAGAAAGCATCAACTCGGCGTGAGCAGAATGGGTATCTGTGTGCAAAGGTATATAAAATATTTGAAATGCCACTCCTTTTCCGGAAACTTTTTTAGAGAGAAAAACGAAAAAGATAGATGTGGGGGCACACAAGAAAGAAAACAGATGTTCGAAAACAAAGAAAGAGCGGAAAAACAACTGTTAACTGTTAACTCTGTTAACCTCAGTTGTTCTTCCGCCCTTTCATTTGGCAAGATGGTCTTCTTAATCCAGCCTTTACTTCAGCATCCATTCCCAGGCAGGAATTATATGCACCGTCTTACCATCCATGGTAAGCTCCTCTTTCTCATTCAGCGTAATGATGTAACCCTCTGACAAATTATAGATTTCCATCGCCTCTTGCAGGCCCTCTATTTCACGCTTGCGAGTCTTCTCATCATCCATCTTCACCGTAACCTGGTAAGCCTGGGTAATCCTTACACCCTCTCTCACCACAAAGTCACACTCTTTCTTGTCGGCATGATAGAACAGGTCGTAACCCCTTCGCAGCAATTCGATGAAAACGGCATTCTCCAGTTTTACACCATTGTTATCCGTGACATTGAAACCCATCCTGCTGATGATGGCATTATCTATAAAATACACCTTCTTCGGACTCAACATCTGGGTCTTTACCGATGGAGCATACTTCAGCAACTGGAATATCATGTAGGTTTGCTGAATATATTCCAGATAGTTCTTGATGGTTTCGGGATGGCGGATACCCACAATCTTTCCCAGCGAATTATAGGTAACACGCTTGGTGGCATTGCTGGCAAGATAAAACGCAAGCTCTTTAATTTCCTTGTCGTTCGTAAGACCATTGCGAGCCATCACATCCCGGAAGATAATGCTCTCGTAAAGTGAGGACAGGTAACTGACGGAACCCGACTGAAGATATTTCGGGAAACCTCCCCTCTCCAAGAAATCACGGAAATGCCCCAACAGTTTGGAACGACTCGCCATCAGATAGAAATCCTTCTGCGAAGGCTCAATATGCTCCAGCTGCAGGTATTCGGCAAAAGAGAAAGGATAAACCTCTACAGAGATATAACGCCCTGTGAGATGAGTGCCCATCTCCTTGCTCAGCATCCGGGCATTGGAGCCTGTCACCACCACCTTATTGCCTTCATTGTAAAGGCGCCTCACAAAGGTTTCCCAACCCGTGATGTTTTGAATCTCATCAAAGTAATAGGTGCGCTGCTCGCCGAAAAGCTCAAAGAAGCATTCCTGCAAGGTTGCAAAATCTTCAAGCTTAAAGTTTACGAGACGCTCATCGTCAAAATTGAAGAAGAAATCTTTCTCCTCCAACTTATCACGCAGTTGCTGCAGCAACACCGACTTTCCACATCGTCTTACACCTGTTATGATAAGGATTTCCGTGGTGGTAAGCCATTCCTCTTCTATGTGTCGAGGGATGGCATCCTGCATAAGATGCCTGCAGTTTTCCTGCTGCTCAAATATTATTTGTTTCAACAGTTCTTTCATTGCTCTACTATTTTATGATTCGTGGGCAAAAATAAGAAAAATATCTGAAAGTAGCAAGAGAAAAACAAAAATCTTTCATTCTGAATGAATAATTTTTCAGAAATCTTTCATTTTGAATGAACACTTTTACCTAAAACCTTTCATTTAGAATGAATAGTTTTCGATTAGTTCCTTAAAAAACAAAAGAAAGAGCGGAAAAACAACTGTTAACTGTTAACTCTGTTAACCCCAGCTGCCATTCCGCTCTTTTATAATAATCTCTAACAAGAAATCTTTTATTCTGCCAGCAGCTTCTCTGCCATAGCCTTACCCAGAGCCTCGCACTGCGCCTTTACCTCTGGAGTAATCGCCTGCTTCATATCCACCGGCTCGCCCACTGGCTCGTAGTGGAGCTTGGTTTCGTTCCACTCCTGAATCTTAGCCACAGCCTTGCTTGCCCAGCAATGAGAACCGTACCAACCGAGGAGGTGGTTCTTGACGTCCTTATTGGCAAGCTCGGAGAGGAGAACCTCCATCTCGTGATAAAGTCCGGCATTGTAGGTTGGAGCACCCACGATAAGACCCTTGTAGCGGAAGATGTCGCGCAGGATGTAGCTGTGGTGAGTCTTCGAGATGTTGTACATTACGATGTTCTTCACGCCAGCCTTGCTTGCCGCACGGGCGATGATTTCAGCCATGCGCTCAGTATTGCCGTACATGGTGCCGTAGCAGATAACGAGGCCCGGCTCCGTCTCGTACTTCGACATCTTATCATACATGCCGATTACCTTTTCAATATGCTCGTGCCAAACCGGACCATGGGTTGAGCAGATGTAATCCAGCTCCACGCCAGCCAACTTCTTCAAGGCATTCTGAACAGGGATTCCATACTTACCCACAATGTTTGAGTAGTAGCGAACCATCTCCAGCCAGAAAGTCTCGCAGTTGATTTCCGTATCGATGATTCCGCCGTTCAGCGCACCGAAGCAACCGAACGCATCACCTGAGAAGAGCACCTTGTTCTTCGCATCGAGGGTTACCATGGTCTCTGGCCAGTGAACCATAGGGATGAGAACGAAGCTCAGCTCGTGGTTGCCCAGAGAGAGGGTTTCGCCATTCTTCACCTCTACCACGTCATCTGTTACGCCGTAGAAGCCTTCCAGCATTCCCAGCGTCTTCTTGTTGCCCACAATCTTGATGTTAGGGTAATATTTCTTGATGAGGGCGATAGACCCGCTGTGGTCAGGTTCCATGTGGTTGATGATAAGATAATCGATTTCTCGGTCGCCAATCACCTCGTGAATGTTCTCGAGGAACTGGGTGAAGAAATCAACCTCTACAGTATCTACCAGCGCTACCTTCTCATCGTCAATGATATAAGAGTTGTAGCTCACTCCGTTAGGCAAAGGCCAGAGGCCCTCAAAACGATGCTTATTGCGGTCGTTTACGCCTACGTAATAAATTTTGTTTGTAATTTCTGTCATATCTTTTATATTTTTATAATTCCTTCTTCTTTTCTTCTCCGAATTCCTTGGAAACATAATTGTAGATGTCCTTGCAGCATTCGGTGGAGAATTCTTGAGCCGAAACAAGGAGACTGTCCCATTGCGCCTCAGATAAGCCGCGGTCAATGTCCTCGCGGGTGATTCCATCCTTGATCAGTCCGAAAACGAAACCGGCATTGAAATTATCGCCGGCTCCGATAGTGCTCACCGGTTTCATCTTCTCCGAAGGATAACTCTTGGCAAAGCCGTTCTCGGCACGAACCTCTACAGGCTCAGCGCCCTGGGTGCAGATAAACTTCTTGCAGTAGAAACTGATTTCGGCATTATAAACCTTATCCGCCTCCGGTTTCTTGTAGAGGATTCCAAAGTCCTCGTGGCTTCCGCGTACGAAATCAGCCATCTCCAGGTTCTCTATCAGATTAGGCGTAATCTTCATGATTTCGTTCTGATGAGAAGCACGGAAGTTGATGTCGTAATAAAGAATGGCGCCGTGCTCCTTCGCATACTCCAGGAAGCCGGCAACCTGAGGACGGACCACAGGATTCAGAGCGAAGAACGAACCGAAGAGCACGATGTCGCCAGGATTGATTTCCGGTGTGGCAAACTCCAGCTGGTCGTGAGGATGATCCTTGTAGAAGATGTAGTCAGCATTGTTGTTCTCGTCGAGGAAAGCCAGCGAGAGCGGCGACTTGGATTCCGGGAAGATGCTCACATTGTCAGCATTCACCCCATTATCTCTCAAAAACTGAATCACATACTCTCCTATGCGGTCGTTGCCCGCCTCGCTGATAAACGAAGCATTTACGCCCGCACGGCCCAACGAGATGACTGCATTGAATGATGAGCCACCCGGTACTGCCTCTATCGGCTTGCCGCCCTTGAAGATGATGTCAAGCACGGTTTCTCCTATTCCTATTACTTTGCGCATTGTTTTTGTTGTCTATATTTTATTTTTGGTGGCAAAGATAAGTCTTTTTGGCGATAATGCAAAATAAATGACTTTTTTTTGGGATAAATTACATTTTCAGTGTAACTTTGCACCTTGAAATGAAATACAATACTTATACACTCGATAATGGCCTCCGCATCATCCACCTGCCTTCAGACAGCAAGGTGGTGTATTGCGGTTACCAGATTAACGCCGGCACCCGAAACGAGGAGCCGGGCGAAGAAGGACTTGCCCACTTCTGCGAGCACGTTACTTTCAAGGGCACAGAGCGCCGCAAGGCGTGGCACATTCTCAACTGTCTGGAGAGCGTGGGAGGCGACCTGAATGCCTACACCAACAAGGAGGGCACGGTTTATTACTCCGCCATCCTCAAGGAGCACATCGCAAGAGCCGTAGATCTGCTCACCGACATCGTTTTCCATTCGGTTTATCCGCAAGCGGAAATCGACAAGGAGGTAGAGGTAATCTGCGATGAGATAGAGAGTTACAACGATTCTCCTGCCGAACTGATTTATGATGAATTCGAAAATATCATCTTCAAGGGTTCGCCGCTGGGCCACAATATTCTGGGCACAGCTGAGCAGGTTCGCTCGTTCAAGACAGAAGATGCGCTGCGCTTTACAAGAAAACTTTACCGGCCGGATAATGCGATATTCTTCGCTTACGGAGACATTGACTTCAAGAAGCTGGTAAGACTCTTGAAGAAGAGCTTTTTAAGTGAAGAACGAAGAGTGAAGAGTGAAGAAACAACGTTCGGCGACCGAAGGGAAAGCCAATTCAATAGTCTAGAGGCGCAAGCCCAATTCAATATTCAACACTCAACATTCAACACTCAACACTCCTTCGAGGGGCAGACGATTGTGATGCAGAAGAATACGCATCAGGCTCATGTGATGATTGGAACCCGCGCCTACGATGTGAACGACAGCCGCAGAATGCCGCTCTATCTGCTCAACAATATGCTGGGCGGACCGGGAATGAACGCCAAGCTGAATCTCGCCCTGCGCGAGCACAACGGACTGGTTTACACCGTAGAGAGCACGATGGTGGCTTATGGCGATACGGGCATTTGGAGCATTTATTTCGGCTGCGATGAGCACGACGTGAAGCGCTGCCTCAGACTGGTTCGCAAGGAACTGGATAAGTTCATGCAGAAACCGCTGAGCGAGGCGCAGCTCAAGGCCGCCAAGAAGCAGATTAAGGGACAGGTAGGCGTGGCTTGCGACAACCGCGAGAACTTTGCCCTCGACTTCGGCAAGAGCTTCCTTCACTATGGCTGGGAGAAGAATGTAGACCGACTCTACGAGCAGGTGGATGAGATTACTGCCGAACAGATACAGGCCGTGGCTCAAGAATTGTTTGATAAAGACAGGCTCACCACGCTGATTTTCAGATAATGTTGATTTTCAGACAAATAGCTCAAGTAATAAGAAAATTACGAAGGCAACAACTTGGGGCGTCATGCGACTTCCCTCGTTGTTGCCTTCGTAATTTAATGAATTAAAAACTGCTTTTTTCTTAAAAACAACTAACAATTAACCTAAAAACTTAAACCTAAAAACCAAAAATGAAAATCTATAAAACCTAAAACGAATTCTTAACAATCTATATATGAAATCCCCAATCAGAATTTATCACGAAAACTCTCAGGGGACAGTATGAATTTCAAATGAAAAGGAGTTTTTACTCTCCTCTCTGATTTCGGAAGCCCTTTTGGCTCCCTACTGTTTTTTACTCAGCTGTGCATTGCTGCCAGCCATTTTTAATCTCGGCTCTTTTGGAGCCCTTCGCATGGCTAATCTCCGATTAAGCCAACTTGTTGCTAATAGCACCAACTTCAGCTACACATGCAACAACTACTGCGAAAATCATTCCTAATACTAACATAATCTTTTCCTTTCTTAAATTTGTTATCTTAAATATACAATCTTGTAGTTTTACCTAACAAAATCTTAACTCTCTTTATTTCTTACCTCCCGGAGGAGGATTTCTATGCTCTCTTAGCTTCGTAGCTTATTTACCGCAGTTCATTCCGAGGTTCATACCTGCGCAAGCAACTACTGCGAATGCTACTACTGCTACTGTCATTATCCCGAACATTACCATAATCTTTTTCCTTTCTTTTAACCTCTTAATCAATCTCTTCGAGATTTTCCTGAAGTCTTCAACCGAATCTCAGAACCAGGTTCCGAACCGGTCTCAAACTTGTCTCGAATCGATTTCGTAAGTTATCCTTACTGAATCAATCTTTTATCCTTTTTTCTTTTTCTGGTGCAAAGGTACAACTTTTTGTGTGCGTACACAAACATTTTAGGAGAAAAGTCTCAAAAAGCCCTTTTTTTGATTAAGGTCAAGAACATTTACATTCTCATTACAAAATCAGGCACGGATTACTCGGATTACACGGATTTAAGTCTCTCACATCAATTAAAACACATTCATAATCTCATAGAACATCCGTGTAATCCGCATAATCCGAGCCTAATCTATTCTACGCAGCCACTCCTGGCGTTCCGTAGTGCCCGTACTTGGCGATGAAACGGGCGGTCTTGGTGAAGGTGCCGTCCTCGTTCTTCATGATGAAGCCACGCTTCTTCCAGTTGCACAACAGGATGGCAAGCTTCGTCTTGGTGCCATGAACCTGACAGATGTTCTGAATCTCAGTCTTGTCAAAGGTGTCATGAACGTAGAGAAGAAGATTGCTCACACCGGGAGTATGACACACAGAGCGGCTGTCTGCATCTATCGCCTCCTGCATCTGATTGCCGAAGAAACGCATCTTGCACCACAGATCATACTTCACGCTCCATACGATGAAATCCTCTATCGCCTTCTCCCACTTCTCGCCATTCGCCAGATAAAGCACCATCGCGCGGCGGAAACCATTCGCCAAACCACGCTTGGCAAATTCGGCGTAAGGCTTGTTGTAAGCCAGCTGAGCCGTCTCCATAATTTCATTCTCCAGTCGCTCTATGAGCAGTCGCGCCTTCTTGCAATCCTTGAAACCGCTGGTGCCGTTGAGATGATGAATGTAAGGAGCCAGCTGCGCCTTGAACAAAGCATCATACTCGCCTACCACCGGACGCGGAGCGAAATCGGGACGGATAATGGTGGCGAGCGACAGGCGGCTCACGGCTCCATCAGCCACCTCACGAACCGAAAAGAACTTCTGCGTAACGGCAATGGTGCTCGAAGCATTCCAGTTGAAACGGGTCTTTACGCGGGCTGTAACGCTCTTGGTTCCTACTCGCTCCTGGCCGTCCTCTGAATTGTCCCAGCAGAGGCGAATCAGCTGGCTAGGGTCGTTAAACTTCCTGAGCATGTCTACCTCGTCCATCTTGCAGTAGAGATAAGCATCGCCAGCCTTCTGTACATCGTCGAGACGCTGGATGTAGGCAGCACGGGTAAGGTCGGGCGAAACGATGCGGATGCAGATGTCTTCCGGGCGCACAGGCTTCTTCTTGTTGTCACCCATGGTGTTCACCTCGTCCTTCCAGTCCTGCTCCTTCTGGCGATTCACCTTATCCATCTGAACCAGGTCTTCGATGATGCAGTCGATGGGTCCGTTGACGAGCGATTTGCCTGACGACATGGCTGCAATGAGCAGATTCATCATCGCCGCCTCGTGCACCTGATTATCCGTGTAGCGGAAGGTTACGCCCTTAAGATGAGCGGCAAGCGCAGGGAAGACCGCCATTGCCACAGCCGCCTTGAAATCGGCAGGCACCTTGCTGGTGAGCAGCTTGACGAGCTTAGGCAGCTTGGCAGGCATCTGAGGGGGAACATCGGCGTAGATCCCCGCCTTCTCGGTGGCCTGCTTGGCGAGATAATTCTTGCGGGCAATCTCCACCGCCTGCTTCACGAGCTGAGGCATTTCGGTGGATTGAGCCACCTTGCAGGCATTCTCCACAGAGGCGAACGCCTTCGCCTCGTCTTCGCCGAAGATTTCGATAACCTGCTTAATCCAAGCCGCCTCACTGTTGCAGATGTATCTGAGCAGGCAGGCTTCACGATAGATGAAGTTGTTGCGGTTGCCATGGGCAGGAGCACCGCCCATCAGATCCACCAGCGCCTTGGTAATCTCCTCGTAAGGAACACCATCGTAGGTTTGCTCATACTGCGCTGCATTGGCATTTCGTCTCGCCTTCTCCTCCTCGCTCTCGATGGGTTGGAAATCTACGGCTGGAGCGGCAGAAGATGATGATGAAGAAGAAATATCCATCGGACGGCCATCGATATCCAATCCTCTCTTTCTGTAAGCCTCACGATATTCTGCCACGGCGTCCTCGTCCAGGCGCTTGTACCAGTCGTCGGCAGTATAGATCTGGCTGGTTGCATCGGTGATGAAGATGATGCGCTCGGGGGTAACGCAGCTAGGGTCTTCGGTGGCATGGATGAGCTTGCAGAAGGCACTCTGCGCCTCGGCGATGGTCATTCCCACGGGGATACGGATATCGATGTGCGCCTTGTTGCGTGCCGAACGTTCCACGTGAAGCACTTTCCCCTTCCAAAGCTCGATGTCATCGGCAGAGAAAATCTTCTCACGGAAGAGCTTCTCCTGCGGGTCATCAAACATGCCGTTCAGGAGCAGGGCATTCTTCACGGCCATCTCTACCTCCTCCGGGTTGTCGATGTCAACGGTGGTCTGGAAGGTGAAGGCCTCCGGGTCGATGGTTTTCTGGGCACGATGGTCGTCGAGGAAGTGATAGTAGTGAGGCGAGCGGAACGGCAACTGCTTCTTCAGGAAGCCCACCTGCTTATCCAGCTGCTTGTAGGCCTCGCCCGCCTTCATCTCCTCCTGCTGGGCAGTGAGGTCGCGAATCTGCCCTACGAGCTGGGCGAGCCAAGGCTGCTTGGTGAGCTCGGTGTAGTAATCAAGGAGGAATGAAGAAATCTTACCCATGTTCGCATTGCGATTAGGGTTCATGGCGATGATGTGACGGCTCATCTGCTTGCATTCTTCAAAGGATAATAACTGTTTCATAGTTCTTTTTTTTTTTTTATTTCAACATCACCTCCGGAAGAATCAGAAAACCAACCAAAGGAGAGTTGAGGGTTAATAATCTTGTTTATTCGGAAACACAAGGGGGAGCTATAATCAACCTTCCGAAGCTGATTATACGACGAGAGAAAAACTCCCTGCTGCTCACCGGATGGGAGAACAAGGAGCAAGAACAATTCAAAGAAAATTCAAAATACGCCGAGGGTCCTGCCAAGAAACCGTGCCTGGGCAACACGCAGCCTACTGCGTGGTTTTTGTATCAACATGTCAAAGAACACCGCTCTTTCAGCCGAAAAAGCGATGCAAAGGTAACAAAAAAGAAAGTAACTCCATTATTATACCTCTGCCGGTAAAAGCTGCATAAAAATATCGGGCAAGAGGGATAAAAGTTTTTAGATTCAGGTATAAAGAGAGGTATAAAACAAGGGAGAAGAAAAGAAACAGGCTACAAGAAAAAAGCGTTGGCAACAGATTACAAATCCGCTGCCAACGCCCATTATTCTTTTAGCCAATCATCTAACATAATACCCTTCTTAAAAGCTTCTTCTCCCAGGATTTTCATAAAAATATCAACAATCTCACAATAACGGTTGAATTTTGCCTCTTGTGTATTAATCAATTCTTCCTGCTCCAGATCTTTCCATTTCAAAGCTTCATGGTTGGAAAAGGGAGCGATTCCTGCTTGCCTCAAATCATCCCTACCGCAGAGACGAGCTTTCGGACCGGATATTTTTTTGCCTTCAAATAGCTCTTCCAAGAATGTACAGAACGATTGAGGAGATTTGGGTGGGAGTAATTCCCAATCGCCCATCAGGCGGAAAATAGGATACCAATAGGCCTGTTTTGAAAGAAACACGCCATAATATCCCCTCTTCTGATAAACAGCAATCTTCAAGACTGCCTTTTTCACCAGTGCCATGAGTTCCTTCTTATGCTCTCCAATCGCAGGTTTCTTCCCCACAGTCTTCATCGCTATCAGTGACTCCTCATCGCCGTGCTTGCCCCACTGCTTCACATCGTCCACCCTGCCGTTCATAATCATCAGCACGATGCCCGAAAGCAGCTGGAGCATCTTCTTTCTTGGCACACGCTTATAGAACACCTGACGGAGGAAATCTACAGGGTCGGCCTTGAATGTTGGGTAGAGATTGTGGGGGAAGGCGTGCAGCTGCTGGTCTATGGCGTCCAGCTGGTCTTTATAATCGTAGGTGCCCGTCTGCTTCTTCTTGATGGCATTCGGGGCTTCTACGAAGAAAGAATAGGCCGCACGCTCGCGGTAAGCCGAACTGGTGATGAATCCCATCTCGGTAAGCAGAACGGCCCGGAGGCGCTGCAGTTCATCATCGTCTATCTGCTCCAGCTTATGAAGAATGCGGCTTCTGGCCTGCGTCATTTCGCGGGAATAATCGCTGCGCTGGATTTCGAGGAAACTGCTGAGCCGCTCTCTTGCCTCAGAAAGGCAATCAGAAAGTTCCTCGCGCAGCATCGCCTCTGTTTCTGCATCAAGAGAACGGTTCTCTGCCTCAGAAGAGGTTTTATCGGATGCAGAAGAGGAGTTATCGGATGCAGAAGAACCTTTATCCGAAGCGCCTTCAGAGCGCGTATTCTGGAGACGGATGATGCTGTTGATGACGCCTTCGAGCATCATGGTGCAGTCGCTGAAGCGGGTGAGTTGTTCGATGGGCAGCACAGGACCGGAGTATTGCCAGTCATCATAAATCTTATCATCATATATTTCGCGGCGCGCCTGCTCCATCTCCTCATCAGAAACATCAGAGAGCGCCCTCACCATGAGCTGCAATCCAGCCTTATCGCCCTCGTTCTTGCTGTTGCAGCCTATGCAGCGGGTGCGCAGGTTCCGCTCCTTACGGGCGATGATGAGGGCGCGTACGTCCTCGCCTTCCAGGGCTGAAACATAGCCTATGAGCTGCTGTTTGTCATAAGCTTTCACCGCCAGCATATCGAAGGTGTTGGCGTCATCGGGCACGAGGCAGATGGTTCTCCCCTCTGCTTCTTCAGCATACTCTACCTCATGGCCTTTCACGTCATTATGGGTGAGTCCTACGATATGGAATGTGAGATTCTTCATTTTATGTTGTTATTATTGTTTTTACGTTTGTTTGCAGTCAGGTTACAAAAGTAAGGTTTTTCGATGAAACCACCAAGCATTCTTGTTTAAATTTCCTAAAAGAGGGGACAGAGAAGCCGAGGGGGTTAACAGGGTTAACAGTTAACAGCCGTTTTTTGCATAGCCCCCTTGCGTACCTTATTATATAATAATATATATATACTTATTTTTATATAAGTGTGTGGATGGAAGTATGCATTTTGGGGGTGTTAACTGTTAACCTGTTAACCTTTTGCTCTCAGAGCGCCCTTCTTCCATCAGAAATGCGCTCTCTCCCGATACTTGTTAAAGATGGCTGGCTGAGCCTTGGCAGAAAAAAGCTCAAACGCCCTGCTACAGCCCGTTTTACAGGCTTATATGATGGCTAGAGAGAGGCATAAATAATGGCTGAAAAGGGGCATAAATGACGACTCACGAGGGGGGATGGATCATGCGTCGCGACGGAAGAAATGTTGCGTCGCGACGGAACGGGGAATGCATCGCGATGCAGAAAAAAGGGCTTTTTAGAGCGGAAAACTATGAGTTGCGGGACAGAAAACTATGAGTAAGTTTTGTTAACGGGAGGGAAAACAACAAGGCGATACTCTTCTCTTATAGGAAGAATATCGCCTCGTTGCCTTCATTAAAAAGGAGGTCAAGGATGCTCATATTGGGCTGAAAACCGTATTTCTGCTCGTAAACCTGGTAATAGCGCTTCGACTCGAATTCGGGGTCAGGAAGAGGTTTCTTGGGACGAATCGCATCGCGGAAATCCTTGATTTCATTCTCTGCTCCCATTTCTTCACGCTGAATGTACTCTTCGGTAACCGAAATCCTGGGACGGATGTCGAGGAGTTCTATCATCTTCTCTGTAGTCTCCATGTTGAAATCGAAGAGGAACTCGTATTTCTTCTCGTAGAAAGGGCGGATGTCGTCCTGATAATACTCGAAGAAAGGGCTCTCGCCATAGGCGGAAAGGAGCGCATTCCAGTGCACGTGGCGCCAGTTGGCGTGGTCGGAGATGCGGATGTCCTTCATCGACAGAGAGATGTCGTGATTGGTGGGGATGGTGAGCGAGAGGGGGCCGTTGGTGGTAGGGATGATCATACGGTTACGATAGGTTTGCTTGATAAAGCTCTCGTGGCGCTCTATCAGGCATTCATCGTAGCGGTTCAGCTTCTGGTACCACTGGATGGGGCCGAAATATGTGGAAGAAAGAAGGGCTTTCAATTTCTGCTTTGTTATGAAGGGTTAATGATGAGGGGGGACGAGCGAGGGAGCTAGAACAGCTTAAAGGCTTTGCCTATCATCTGGTGCTTATGAACGAGCTGCTGGCCGGTTGGCGTCTTCAAGAGATAGAAGCGGCAATCCTTGCAGCCGCAGCGCTTGCAGCAGATGGTTGGAATGACGAACTGCATGGTGTCGATGCGCAGCGTATCACCCGGAAGCTTCTCTATCCTGCCTATGAAATGAGACTCGAAGACGCGCTTGCGGCGCTGGTTCTTGGGCTGGTAAACCACCGTATCGGTGAAAACAACCACATCGCCACGCCCGAAATTTTCGTAGTCAATCCTGTTCACTATCACCCGGTTGCCTGCCTTCAGCTGGGGCGGAAGCCCGCCCTGAGGCACCAAGAAGATAGTAAAGACATAGGTGCGCACTGCCCAAGCCAGGAGCAGCGACAACACCAATGCTATTAGGAATTTGACGGCAGTCTTCAATTCTTATTTTCTTTTTTCTTACTTAATATTGTCTACAAAAGTGAAGAGGCGGTTCCAACGGATGCCTGAGAAGCCCGGATGATCAGGGCTGTGGCTCCACCAGATGAAGATAGGCTTGCCCACGATGTGGTCCTCAGGCACGAAACCCCAGTAGCGGCTGTCGAGTGAGTTGTGGCGGTTGTCGCCCATCATCCAGTAGTAGTCGAGCTTGAAGGTGTAACTCTTCGCCTGCTTGCCGTTGATGAAGATGCGGCCGGCGTTGTCTACCTTCAGGTCGTTGCCCTCGTAAACCTTGATGCAGCGCTCGTATACAGGCAGGTTCTTCAGCGTCAGAGCGATGCTCTCGCCCTTCTTCGGAATCCAAACCGGACCGTAATTATCTCTTGTCCAGCCGGTATAGGCGTTGAGCGGATAGAGGTCGCCATAGGTTGCATCCGTATTGATAGAGATGCTCTCTACGAGGTTTCTGTTCGCCTTCAGCGCCAGATAAGCCTTCTTGGTGAGCGGAATCACGCCACTCTGATTATACATCAGCAGGTCTTCGTTGGTGATTCCCAACTCATCGGCAAGGTCGATTGGGAACTCGCCCTTGAGCTTCATCTTATAAGTATACTGCACGTTATCAGGCTCCTTATTCGCCTTTCCGTTCAGATAAACGATGCGGTTCTTGATCTGCAGGGTTTGTCCTGGCAAGCCCACGCAGCGCTTTACATAGTTCTCGCGGCGGTCGGTAGGACGGCTGATGATGTCGCCATACTCGCCAGGCATACTCTCGATGTAGTGGCGTCCTGTGGCGTACACCTGCTCGAAGTAGCGATAACGCTGCAGAGGAGTGAGGTGAGCCACGTCCTTAGCCAGGCCGTTCTGCTCCAGAATCTGTTCTCCGAAAGGATAGACGAGATCGTGATAGTAGTCGCATGCCTGATAGCGCTCCTCATTGACGAGCGTATCGCCTGCAGGATAATTGAACACCACGATGTCATTGAGTTTCACGTTGCCCAAACCCTTTACGCGGCGGTAATCCCAGTGAGGCCGCTCTATGTAGCTTTTCACGTTGACCAGCGGCATGGTGTGCTGGGTGAGCGGCATGGTGAGCGGAGTTTCAGGGATGCGAGGGCCGTAGCTTACCTTGCTCACGAAGAGATAATCGCCCGTGAGGAGACTCTTCTCGAGAGAGGAAGACGGAATGACGTAGTTCTGGAAGAAGAAGAGGTTGATGAAATAAACCGCTACGAGAGCAAACACCAGCGCATCTACCCAGCTCATGATGAAGCGCACAGGGCCTTCTTCATCCTTCCACCACTGCCAGTGAATCTTCTTGGTGATGTAAACATCGAAGATGAACGGAACCACGATGAGTCCCAACCAGCTTTCTACCCAAACCAGAAAGAGGAGATAGAGGGCGAGAACCACTGCGAACTTCGCCCACTGTACCTTCATATTGAGTTTTTGTTTCTGCTTGTCTATCATAACTTCTGCTTAGAACTTAAATAAATCTGATGTGGTGAGCAAGCCGGAATGGTTGGCTGTGAACTCAGCTGCGAGAACGGCTCCCAGGGCGAAACCCTTGCGAGAATGGGCACTGTGCTCGATGGTAATCATATCAGCATCGCTGTCATACATCACGGCGTGGATTCCCGGAACCTCGCCATCGCGTACGCAGTTGATGACCAGGTCTTCATCAGTAATGTTTGCATCGCCCTCATCGTGATGACCATCCTCAGTCCAATAAGTAACGCCACGCTTCCAGTCCTTCTTTCTGTCGATGTTGTCGATGATTTCCTCGGCAAGGGTGATGGCTGTTCCAGATGGCGCATCGAGCTTATGAACGTGGTGGGTTTCCTGCATGCATACAGAGTACTGTGGGAAACCATTCATGATTTTAGCCAGATAGCGGTTTACGGCAGAGAAAATGGTCACACCGATGCTGAAGTTAGAGGCCCAGAAGAGGGTCTGCTTACCGTCGGCGCAGAGTTTCTCCACGTCTTCCTTATGGTCTTTCATCCAACCTGTAGAACCTGAAACCACCTTCACGTTGTGAGAGAAAGCCTTCAGATAGTTGCCGTAGGCGGCAGTAGGGTTGGTAAACTCAATGGCAACATCGGCAGAGCAGAACTCCGGGCTGTCGATGTCTTGAGGGTTATTCACGTCAATCTTACAAACGATTTCGTGGCCACGCTGCAGGGCGATCTCCTCGATCATGTGTCCCATCTTTCCGTAGCCGATCAAAGCAATTTTCATCTTTATCTATTTTTATTTTTGTTCTTATTTCTAAACCTTTCGGCAAAAATACACATTTTTCTTCGAAAAACCTTGAAAAATCCTTGTTATTATAATAATAAATAGAAAATTTTGGTTATTTTTGCAGTGATTTAAGGCTTTTAGCCTCATTTAGTAACTAAAAAGAGAAAATTATGAGCAGATATATTTTTGAGACGAAGATGGAAGTAAGAGATTATGAGTGCGATATTGAAGGCATCGTGAACAATGCCAACTATCTGCACTACATGGAACATACCCGCCATCTCTTTCTGAAGGAATGCGGCCTCAGCTTTGCCGAAATGCACAACAAGGGCGTGGATGCTGTGGTGGCGAGAATGAACCTGCAATACAAGGTTCCGCTGCAATGCGATGATGAATTCTTCTCGCGTCTGTGGCTGGAGAAGCAGGGCGTGAGATATGTTTTCCATCAGGACATCTTCCGTGCCAAGGACGAGAAACTCTGCCTCAAGGCAACCGTAGAACTCGTCTGCCTCATCAACGGAAAACTGGGCAACAGCGAGGACTACGACAAGGCATTCGAGAAATACTTCTCTCCTCAGAGTTAACAGGTTAACAGTTAACAGCTGATTTTTCAATACCCCTTCCGCACACGAGCGAAGAACTTGCGTTCCGAAAGAGGCAATCCTATAAACCATAAAAGCCGAAACATTATGGAGCAACTCCTTCATTATGTGTGGAAGCACAAGCTCTTCCCACTCTCTCCACTCACCACCACCTGGCACCAGGCTGTGGAAGTAATTGACCCCGGACTGCACAACCGCAATGCAGGGCCCGATTTCTTCAATGCCAAAATCAAACTCAACGGAACCCTATGGGTGGGAAACGTGGAGATTCACGACAAGGCAAGCGACTGGTATGTACACGGACATGATAAGGATGAACGCTACGACAACGTTATCCTGCACGTTTGCGGAACCATCGATGTAGAAGCCAAGAACTCGAAAGGCGAGCCCCTCGTGCAGTTGCAGCTCGACATTCCCGAAAACGTATCGAAGCATTATCAGGAGCTGCTGAACATCGACCAGTATCCTCCCTGCTACCAGATTATCCCATCGCTCACCCGCCTCACCGTGCACAGTTGGATGAGCGCCCTGCAAACCGAGCGCTTATCGCAGAAAACCGATGCGATAGAGGCGCGCGTGAAGCAATGTAACGGCGATTGGGAGAACGCCTACTTCGTGACTCTGGCGCGCAACTACGGGTTCGGAATCAACGGAGACGCCTTCGAGCAGTGGGCTTACCATCTGCCGCTGAGGGCCGTAGACCATCACCGCGACGACCTCTTCCAGATAGAAGCCATCTTCCTGGGGCAAGCCGGACTGCTGGAGCTGAACACCATTCCCGAAAGATATCAGAAAGACGCACTGAACGACGGGTATTTCTCCCGGTTGAGGAACGAATATCTCTATCTCTCGCATAAATTCTCGCTGCAGCCGATGGATTACAAGCAGTGGCGCTTCCTGCGCCTGCGTCCGCAGAACTTCCCTCACATCCGCATCTCGCAGTTAGCCAATCTTTATTATAACCGCCGTGCGGGGCTGAGCCAACTGCTCGAGGCAAGCACGGTGAAGGAGGCGAAGCAGGTGCTCTCAACCAGCGTTACGGAGTATTGGGAAACCCATTATACCTTCGGCAGCACGAGCATCCGGAACGAGAAGCACCTCTCCCCTTTCTCGCTCAATCTGCTCATCATCAACACCGTGGTTCCCATCCTCTTTGCCTATGGAAGGCACCGGGGCGAGGAGAAATACTGCGACCGCGCCTTCGACTTCCTGGAGGAGCTGAAGGCCGAGAATAACCACATAGTAAGGATGTGGAAGGAATGCGGCCTGCCGGTAGAGAACGCCGGGGATAGCCAGGCACTCATACAGCTGAAGAAGGAATACTGCGACAGGAAGGAATGCCTGAGGTGCAGGATAGGTTACGAATACTTGAAAAGATAAAGATTATGGCTGATCAACAGGAAATACTGAACACCATCCTCCTGACAAGGCTCAATTACTTCAGCCTGGCAGGAATGCTGGAGCTATACAGAAAGGTAGGCTCCGCTACGCTCATCCTGGAGCATAAGAACAACCTCAGAGACATCCTCCCCGATGCCTCAGATAAACTCGTGAGCGCTATCCAGAACTGCGAAGAAGCCCGAAAACGCGCTGAGGAAGAACTGGAGTACGACATACGCTACGGAATAGACCCCATTCCGATGAACGACGACCGCTATCCACAACGCCTCAAAGACTGCGATGACGCACCTCTCATCCTCTTCTATAAAGGCAACGCCAACCTCAACCAGCAGCGCGTCATCAACATCGTAGGAACCCGCCACTGCACGCCTTACGGCGAAGACCTCATCCGCCGCTTCATCACCGCCCTGAAGCAGCTCTCACCCAACGTGCTCATCATGAGCGGACTTGCCTACGGAGTGGACATCGTGGCGCACCGCCAGGCACTCGCCAACGGCTACGAAACCATAGGCGTGCTGGCTCACGGTCTGGATGACCTCTACCCCCGTCAGCACCGGGAAACGGCGGCAAGAATGATAGAACAGGGCGGACTGCTCACCGAATTCCTTACCCGTACAAACGCTGATAAGATAAACTTCGTGCGCCGCAACCGCATCGTAGCGGGAATGTCGGATGCCTGCATCCTGATAGAGAGCGCAGCTCACGGCGGCGGTCTCATCACCTGCGATATTTCGCAATCCTACGGCAGAGACGTCTTCGCCTTCCCGGGCAGAATAGGTGATTACTACAGCGAGGGCTGCAACAACCTGATACGCAACAACGGCGCCACGCTCATCACCAGTGCCGAGGACTTTGTGAAGGACATGCGCTGGCAGGATGACGCCACCCTGATGCGAGCCAAGCAGCAAGGCATCGAGCGCAGCCTCTTCCCCGAGTTATCAACAGAAGAAGAGCTCATCGTCCAAATTCTCTCAAAGACCAACGACCTGCAGATCAACATCATCAGCGTGAAGTCGAACATCGACATCTCCCGCCTCACCTCCCTCCTCTTCCAGATGGAAATGAAAGGAATCATCCGCACCCTGGCAGGGGGAATGTATCATCTTTTAAAGTGAATCAAAGGAGGAGTTAAGGAGTTAAAGGGAGTTAAGGAGTTAAGGCAACAGTTATGAGATACTCATGTTTTTTTGTATATCATGGCAAATTCTCATAAAAAAAGTGTAACTTTGCAACCGAAATTTTGGAGAAGGAATATCGAGGATTATCATTTTCGAAGCATTTGTCTTAACTCCTTTAACTCCTTAACTCCTTTAACTCCTCATAAAACGATGAAAATAGGTAATATAGAATTTGGGCCTCAGCCCCTCTTCCTCGCTCCGATGGAAGACGTAACAGATATTGGTTTTCGCATGCTCTGCAAGCGATTCGGAGCCGCCATGGTTTATACTGAGTTCGTATCGGCGGAAGCCTTGGTGAGAAGCATCAAGAGTACTGTCAGCAAACTTACGATAAGCGATGAAGAGCGCCCTGTGGGCATTCAGATTTACGGCAGAACCACAGAGGACATGGTGGAAGCTGCCAAGATCGTGGAACAGGCGAAGCCGGATGTGATTGATATTAACTTCGGTTGCCCGGTGAAGAAGGTTGCCGGAAAGGGTGCAGGAGCCGGAATGCTCCGAAATATCCCATTGATGCTGGATATTACAAGAGAAGTGGTAAAGGCGGTAAACGTGCCCGTAACTGTGAAAACCCGATTGGGATGGGATTGCGAGAACCTCATCATCACCGACCTTGCCGAGCAGCTACAGGATTGCGGAATCCAGGCGCTCACCATCCACGGCAGAACCCGTAGCCAGATGTACACCGGAGAAGCCGACTGGAGCCTCATCGGAGAGGTGAAGAACAATCCCCGCATCCATATTCCTATCATCGGCAACGGCGACATTACGACCCCAGAAGAAGCCAAGCTTGCCTTCGAAAGATACGGCGTAGATGCGGTAATGATTGGCCGCGCCACCTTCGGCAGGCCTTGGATTTTCAAGGAAATTCGTGATTATCTGGATAATACGGGCGCTGCTCCATTAACCGTAGATGAGAAAATCGACCTCTTGGAAGAGCAGCTCCGCATCAACGTGGAGCGCATCGACGAGTACAGAGGCATTCTCCACACCCGTCGCCACCTTGCTGCCTCCCCTATCTTCAAGGGCATTCCCGATTTCCGCCAGACGAGAATCGCCATGCTGAGAGCCACGACCGTGGAGGAATTAAAAGAGATTTTGAAAGAATGCCGGGAGAGAATCAAGGCGATAGAAATCTAGACTTGCTTGCGGCGAATGGTAAACCCGCCGAAACCATAAGAATAAGTAAAGGGAGACTCCAACGATAATGGTTGGAATCTCCCTTTTTTATTTACTAGAGTTTCCCATACCCTCAGAAAACAATCACTGTGAGGTTTGCTGTTTGGCATTTCGTATTCTGAATGAGGCCAATTTACTGTTCCAGGTCTCCGCCCCCAGCATAAAAATGTCGGTTTTCTCTCCAAACAGCAGATCAAGCAGGTAACGCGGACGTTTGCCACCTACACTCATGCTGGTAATGCAGGAAGCGCAATACACCACGACCTCTTCGCAAGGCATCTCGCCAGCCCGTTTAGCCATGAGAGACTCCACCTCTTCCACAGGCAGTTTCCCGTAAAATTTCTGCCCGCAACACTTCGAACGATTTCCGCTTCGCTGCGGTTCTGACAGCCGGATGTTCATCCGTTCAAGCAGCTGACGGACAACTGACAGGATTTTCGGATCGAGCCTTGCTGAACATGTGTCCTGAATACTCATCTCCATTCCGTGATAGTCAGGAAAAGGGAAACAGTCCGTTTCCAGCAGTTTCTCGAGCAAAAAGACGGGTTCGGAATCCGGACAGAGTTTCTTGTACTGCTGGTAGCATGTGACACAAGGGGTCAAGACACATGATTCAGTCATGCACTCCTTTTTGTTCAAACAACAGGCCGTATGTAAGATGACAGGACCATACAGCCTCTCTACCCAATCTTTCAGCCTGTTGGCCAGCTCGGGTTTGTAGCACATCAAGGCACAGCCCGGAGCATATAAATATTGAATGGATGAATTCATCAATACTGCGTTAAATTAATATTTAATCGTCTGTAAATCAATAACTTATATTAAGAAATTCTTATGAAAACTTAA
>ENA-OPET01000016-OPET01000016.1-human-gut-metagenome-genome-assembly--contig:-NODE-16-length-58193-cov-7.287127_pt1 | contig 58193 bp, 55 predicted proteins | sample MGYA00241641_ERZ501545 | MGnify/ENA primary metagenome ERZ501545 (study PRJEB25962, sample SAMEA2042391) | human gut metagenome | biome: human gut; feature: human-associated habitat; material: faeces... | reverse complement strand
GGAGATGTTGCAACTGATGATCTGCATCGCTCTGGCTATGGACACGAACTCCCCTGTCTCCGCCTCCGTTGGCTTTCGGAAGTAGAGATCCACAAGTTCCTGTTCTAGTCTGGGCGCCTCAAAAGCGCGGTTGTGCCGGTTCTGCTTTTCTATCTCCTCATCGGTGAACCAGTAGCGGAAATCACTCTTGTAGAGGGCGTAAGCCTGGGCGTAGATGCCTTCGTAATTGAACGGATGCTCACGGGGCGAGAGGATGCTCTCTATCTCGTAGGGCAGCCAGCGACGGTTACCGGTAGGGTCGCTCAAAAACTCGGGATTGTTGCCCGTGCCGCAGAAGGTGTTGATATGCTTGCGCTGCTCGGCATAATGGCCGTATGCCGCCCTTTCGTTGGTATACTGCATCGTTACCACAGCCTTCAGCTGGTTCAGTTCCGATGGACTCATCGTGTCGAGCTCTTCATAACAGATGAGTGCATACTGCGAAAGGGCGATGATATCATCCTTCGTCATGCGCCTGGCATTCGCCTTCGTATAGAAGTATTGCTTCAGTTCCGGCGGCAGAAGATAGTTGAACCAGGTGGTCTTGTAGGCGCCCTGTCTGCCGATGAATACCAGGATGACATTGTTTACGGCACCTTCGTCTATCCATCCTGCTATCATCGCCACGAGCCATTTCCTGAGGGCTTCACAGAAGGGCATCACGGGGTCTCCCTTCATCTTTACCGTGGCAGCGAGTTCGGCAATATAGTCCTTGTCGCCTTCCTGCCAGGGTGGGAGATTCTCCAGATAATCGGTGAAGGGATTGTAGGGCGGGCTATAGTCGCTCTCGATGACATTGATCATGTCGCTCTTGCTCACCCTTGCGGTTAGCGACATGTTGCTCCATAGCGTATTCAGATTGCGGTCCTGGAGGATTCGCCATTTCTCCTTCAGATACTCGTAGCGCAGGGTGATGAGGTTGAAGCGGAGTTTGATATGCCCGTCGAGGTAGTCTTTGATTTCATCTACGGTGGCATAGGGAATCTTTCCGGTTTCTGCCTTCGCCTTCTGTGGGTGAGTGGTGTTGTCGTAGCACGATTTGAACACCTGTTCTACGTCGTCGTATTCGGGAAACTGCCTGATAGCCCACTGGGTGGCTTCTTTCCTGTCGTACCGCTTCTTAGCCATCATGTAGCCCACCCGCATCACATACTGGTTGTGGTTGCCGGGTTCGTACCTGATCTTTTCGTTTTCCAGCTTGGGTTTGACGATCTGCTCGTAGTAGTCGGCGATGCGTTCCTGTTTCTTTTTCTTCTGGGCGGTCTTGAGCGTAGCGGAATGGAAATGGCTGATTTCCTCGGCGCTGAAGGCTGTGGCTTCAGGATTGAAATAGACTTCGGGGTCGTAGGCGAGTCCGCTGAGCCTTGTGATGTTCTTGCAGAGCGGATCGCTTTCCTTGCCGATGAGATGCGCATAGTAGTCGTTTCCCATGGCGAAGGCGGCGGGATAATCATCGCCTTCGTAGCGGTAGATGACGCGCAGTCCGTTGCCGCTCATGGTAACGTAGCAGAGCAGGGTGTGGGCATCGTGGCAGATTCTCTCTTTGAGCGAGCGCAGGGTGCCGTCATCCGGTTTTTCTGTGATGTGGTCGAAGTCGACCAGCGACAGATGTGTGAGGCTCCGGATGTTGTCCTTGCCCTTTCCGCCTTCGAAGATGCAGGCTACGGCGAAGAGGGGTGCATCGTGTTTGTACGATTTATCCCCCGTTTTCCGGTAAGACTCGGTGAAAAACCTGAGTTTCTCATCTTCCTTCATGAAGGTTACCAGGCCTTCCAACTGACCAGATGAAGGAATCTTGCTGGCCATGTTAATGAATGTGCTGATGTTCATATTCTCCTAAAAATTTTATATTGTTTATACAATATATGTATCGGTTATTCGTTCTTTTATAGGTATGCAGATTGTTGTATCTGTAATACATGGTGCAAAGATAATAAAAAGAAAATAAAAGAGAGTTCCCGTAGTGGGAACTTGTAAATAAATATATTCAATAATTTAAAATTTTTTAATATGAAAATTGAAAAATTTAATGCAGACAACAGCCGTTTCGGTGTTGTTCTGAGTGAAGAGATGAAGAACCATCATGTATCTGGTTCTGATCTGATGTATTATGCTGGGATGCATAAGGAAAACATTTTTGCAATCTAAAAGGGTAAGGGCGATTATCGGCTCAGTGTTTATGTGAGGATTGTTTCTGCTCTTCGGTACTTTATCGAAGACTCGGCAGAATACGCCCGAGTGAAGCAACGACTTATCGAAGCAGCCTTCGATGATAGTTACTTTTATAACAGATAATTCTTTTGAATTGGTTTTTTAAATTAAAAAGTGGAATCCGGCGGTTGTCGGATTCCACTGATATCGTATTTTCACCCTGTGTGGGTGGAATTACCCAATACGCCCTGAAACTTCAATTTAACGCAAGAACTTTCCGGTAAGGCTTGCCTTGCAGGCAGCTACTTCTTCCGGAGTTCCGGCAACAACGAGATTGCCGCCTTTATCGCCGCCTTCAGGACCGAGGTCGATGATATAGTCGGCACACTTGATGACATCCAGATTGTGCTCAATCACTACCAGCGAATGCCCCCTTTCTATCAGGGCATTGAAGGCATGGAGCAGGCGCTTGATGTCGTGGAAGTGAAGACCCGTGGTAGGCTCGTCGAAGATGAAGAGCGTAGGCTCCTGTTCCTCCTTACCTATGAAGAAGGCGAGCTTTACACGCTGATTCTCACCACCCGAAAGCGAACTTGAATTCTGACCGAGTTTGATATAGCCCAGACCTACATCCTGAAGCGGCTTCAGGCGGTTTACGATGATGCGGCAGTTGTCGAAGTCGCCCTCGTTGCGCTGCAGCTTTTCATCGCTGAAGAACTCAATGGCCTCATTTACCGTCATGTTCAGCACATCATTGACGTCTTTTCCGCCATAGCGTACCTCCAGGATATCGTGCTTGAAACGCTTGCCCTTACAAGCCTCGCAGGTCAGCGTGAGGTCTGCCATAAACTGCATCTCGATGGTAACATATCCCGCACCCTTACATTCCTCGCATCTTCCGCCTTCAGTATTGAAAGAGAAGTACTGGGGCGTGAATCCCATCTGCTTAGCCAGTGGCTGGTTGGCAAAGAGGGCACGTATCGCATCGTATGCCTTCAGATAAGTGGCAGGGTTGCTGCGGGTACTCTTTCCGATAGGGTTCTGGTCAACAAACTCTACATGATGGATGCTCTTCCAGTCGCCTTCCATCGATGCATATTCGCCTGGTGCATCTGCTACGAGATCCAGACGGCGACGCATGGCAGGATAGAGGATTCCCTTGATGAGCGAACTCTTGCCTGAGCCTGATACACCGGTTACGCAGGTGAATACGTTGAGCGGTATCTTAACGTCGATGCCGCGCAGATTGTTCATCCGGGCTCCCTTGATTTCGATATACTGGTTCCAGGCACGGTGGCTCGTTGGCACCTTTATCTCCTCGTTGTGGGTAAGGTACTTGATGGTATAACTCTCCGGATATTCAGCTAGCAGCTTTTCCTGTTCACCTTTGTCGGTGGTTGAATATTCTGATGACGGACCGGCGTAGACCACTCTTCCGCCCAGTCTGCCGGCATCGGGACCGATATCGATGAGATAGTCGGCTGCCCGCATAATCTCTTCGTCGTGTTCTACCACAACCACAGTATTGCCCAGTTGCTGCAGTTCTTTCAGCACCTTAATCAGTCGGGCAGTATCGCGGCTATGGAGTCCGATACTAGGTTCGTCGAGGATATATACGCTACCCACGAGCGATGAGCCCAGGTTGGTGGTTAGGTTGATGCGCTGACTCTCACCGCCGGAGAGGGTGTTGGAGAGTCGGTTGAGCGTAAGATAACCCAGACCAACATCCAGGAGGAACTGCAGGCGGTGGGTGATTTCGGTGAGCAGACGCTTGCTGATTTCCTTCTCATGCTCAGAGAGTTCCAGTTTCTTGAACCATTCGCTCAGGTTCACAATCGACATCTCAACCAGTTCGGTGATGCTCTTTCCGCCAATCTTCACATAGTTGGCTTCCTTCTTGAGTCGGGTACCATGGCAGTCAGGACAAATCGTCTTTCCACGGAATCGGCTCAACATCACGCGGTATTGTATCTTGTATTGGTTCTCCTTTACCATTCTGAAGAACTCATCGATGCTCACCCTTTCCTGCTGTTTGCGTTTCTTCTCGCCAGGCAGACCGTGCCACAGCCAGTCCTTCTGCTGCTGAGTCAGTTCGAAGTAAGGCTTGAAGATAGGGAAGTCGTATTCTGCAGCTCTGCGGATGAATTCCTTGAGCCACATACCCATCTTTTCGCCTCGCCAGCAAACCACACATCCGTCATATACGCTCATCGAAGTGTTCGGGATGACGAGTTTCTCATCGATGCCTATTATGCTGCCGAAACCTTCGCAGGTAGGGCAGGCTCCGAGAGGGGAGTTGAAGGCAAACATGTTGTCGGTAGGCTCTTCAAACTGCATGCCGTCAGCTTCGAACCGGGTAGAGAAGTCGTAGCAGATGTTGCTTGGCAGGAAGACGAGGCGGCAGGCTCCATCGCCCTCATAGAAGGCAGTTTCGGCAGAATCCATCAGTCGGCTGATGTCATCCTTCTCATCGCTTACCGAAGCACGGTCGATGACCAGGAAGATTTCTTCATCCTTCTGCTGCATTCTCTTTCTCAGTTTATCGCCGCTTACTTCCAGCAGTTCCTTATCCGCCTGCTCCATGAAGTCTTCGATGCGTACGAATTCACCTTTTATATATATACGCGCGTAACCTTCCTGGTTGTACATCTCCAGCTGTTTGCCCAGACTGCGCCCTTCGATGACGTGGATAGGGGCGAGGATGACAAACCTGGTACCCTGGGAATACTGTCGGGTACAGGCGAGTACATCTTCGGTAGTATGGCGTTTCACCTCCTGTCCGCTGATAGGCGAACAGGTTTTTCCGATGCGTGCGTAGAGCAGTCGCAGGTATTCGTAGATTTCGGTGTTGGTGCCCACGGTAGATCGTGGGTTGCGCGAAATCACTTTCTGTTCGATGGCGATGGCAGGTGGCAATCCTTTGATGAAATCACATTCCGGTTTGCTCATACGTCCCAGAAACTGGCGTGCGTATGAAGAGAGCGACTCCACATAGCGGCGCTGGCCCTCAGCATATAAGGTATCAAAAGCCAACGATGATTTTCCCGATCCGGAGACACCCGTAATGGCAACAAACTTGCCCTGAGGTATCTTCACATCGATATTCTTGAGGTTGTTGGCTCTTGCCCCTTTTATTTCTATATATTTATCTTTTGGCATATTCTTTCTTCTTTTAAGATTAGGGGACCAGCGATGGAATCGCTGGGGACGGGGGCGCAAGGGGGAAAGGCTCTTTTTACCCTTTTACCCTTTTACCTTTTTACCCTTTATTCATGGTGGTAAGGTTCACCTTTTATAATAGTACATGCGCGATAGAGCGCCTCGGTAAAGATAAGGCGCACCATCTGATGCGAGAAGGTCATCTTGGAGAGGGAAATCTTCTCGTTGGCGCGGTCGTAGACAGACGGTGAGAAACCGTAAGGACCGCCGATGACAAAGACGAGCCTTCTTGCCGTGGCCTGCTTGCGCTCTATCCATTTGGCAAACTCGATGCTTCGGAATTCCTGTCCATGTTCATCCATCAGCACCACCGTATCCGAAGGCTGGAGGAGTTTCAGAATCAGTTCTCCTTCCCGTTCCTTCTGCTGCTGTTCGCTGAGACTCTTGGTGTTCTTGAGCTCAGGAATGGTTGTTATATTGAAAGGCATATAATGGGTGATGCGCTCGGCATAATCCTTGATGCCCGCAATGAAATGCTTGTTTACGGTCTTTCCGACCAGAATGAGTTCTGTCTTCATTTCGTTGGCGTTTTCTTCCTATACACTTTACACTTGAATTGACTTTCACTTCGTCCGTCGAACGTTGTTTCTTCGTTCTTCACTTTTCCTCGTTCTTCACTTCTTCTCGTCCCTGTAATATCCTGTTCCTATTCTTTTCGGATTCTTCGGGAACCAGCCTTTCTCGCAGCGTTGTCTCTGTTCGAAGAGTTCACCGATGCTCCAAAGGCATGAAGCACCTACTACGCCCAGTATGGCAGAGAAGAGCACGTTGGCAACCAGGAAGGCAGCTCCGATGCAGATGATGCCTGCAACGAGGAAAACCCACCAATAGCGGGTGCCCGTATAATATTCCGTCTTCATGACGATAGGGTGAAAGATACCTATTATTAAAAAAGTGGATACGGCGATGATGACGCCCGTGTAATATACTTCCATATTCTATTGTTTTATATTTTGTTCATTCAACTTTGCTATCTTACCAATACAATATTGCTAAATATTAGCCTTATTCTATTTTCTATTCCATTTCAATGTGCAAAAATACAAAAAAAACTTCATTCTTGCTTGGTTTATCAAAATTTTTATATAACTTTGTACGCAAATAGAGAAATTATGCATTGTTTTCGTGCACATCCTTCTCGATAAGAATTAATTAATAACATAATATAATCAAACTATGGCTAATAACGCAGAATTGATCAAGCAGTGTGAAGAAAGAGCACAGCAGTGGCTCACACCTGCTTTTGACGAAGAAACCCGTAAGGAAGTAAAGGCAATGCTCGACGCAGAGGACAAGTCTGCTCTCGTTGACGCATTCTATCAGAACTTGGAGTTCGGTACTGGTGGTTTGCGCGGTATCATGGGCGCAGGTACCAACCGCATGAACAAGTATATCGTTGGTATGGCTACACAGGGCTTTGCTAACTACATCCTCAAGGCTTTCCCAGGTGAGGAGAACCTTTCTGTAGTGGTAGGTCACGACTGCCGTAACAATTCCCGTCTCTTCGCTGAGACCGTAGCTGCCATCTTCTCTGCCAATGGCATCAAGGCTTATCTCTTCGAGAGCCTCCGTCCTACACCAGAGATTTCTTTCGCTATCCGTGAGCTCGGTGCCAAGGCTGGTGTCAACGTAACAGCTTCTCACAACCCTAAGGAGTACAACGGTTACAAGGCTTACTGGAGCGACGGTGCTCAGGTTCTGGCTCCACACGATACAGGTATTATCGAGGAGGTAAACAAGGTTACTATCGACCAGGTGAAGTTTGAGGCTAACTGGGATAAGATCAAGATTATCGGTGGTGAGATGGATTACGACTACATGACAGCCGTTCATTCTGCTATGATTGACCAGGATGTCATCAACCGTCAGAAAGACCTCAACATCGTTTATTCAGCTATGCATGGTACAGGTCGTGTCATCGTTCCTCTCTGTCTGCGTTCTTGGGGCTTCCAGAACATCAATGTAGTTCCTGAGCAGATGGTTGTAGATGGCAACTTCCCAACAGTCGTTTCTCCAAACCCAGAGAATGCAGAGGCTATGACTCTCGGTATGAAGCTCGGTACCAAGTTGAACGCTGACCTCGTGGTAGCTACCGACCCAGATGCTGACCGTCTGGCTATCGTTTGCCGCGACGACAAGGGCGAGTGGATGATCATCAATGGTAACCAGACAGCCATGATGTTCTGCTACTACATCATTGAGAACAAGAAGAAGTTGGGCAAGTTGAAGCCAACAGACTTCCTTGTAAAGACCATCGTAACAACAGAAGTTATCGCTGAGATTGCCAAGAAGAACAACGTAGAGTTGCGCGATTGCTACACCGGTTTCAAGTGGATTGCACGCGAGATTGCTATCTCTGAGGGCAAGCAGCAGTACATCGGTGGTGGTGAGGAGAGCTTCGGTTTCTTGCCATACGATAAGGTACGCGATAAGGATGCTCCTGCATCTATCTGTCTGATTTGCGAGATTGCAGCATGGGCTAAGGATCAGGGCAAGACTCTCTACGACCTCCTGATGCAGATTTATGCAGAGTATGGCTTCAGCAAGGAGTTCACAGTAAATGTAGTTCGCCCAGGTAAGACCGGTGCTGACGAGATTAAGCAGATGATGACAGACTTTCGTGCCAACCCTCCACAGGAGTTGGGTGGCAGCAAGGTGGTAACCTGGAAGGACTATCAGTCTTTGGAGGTTAAGCATGCTGACGGCAGCGTAGAGAAGCTCGATATGCCTGCTACAAGCAATGTACTCCAGTGGTTCTGCGATGACAACACCAAGGTAAGTGTCCGTCCATCAGGTACAGAGCCTAAGATCAAGTTCTATATTGAGGTTAAGGATCCTTCATTCAAGTGCGCTGGTTGCTACAACCGCTGCACAGCTGCTGCAATGGATAAGATCGAGGCTATCAAGAAGAGCCTGAAGTTGGATTAATTTCATAGGGAATCATATCATGGCGCTCCGGTAATTATTGCCGGAGCGCTTTTCGTTTCAGTAGCCGTTTATTCTTCTCGAAATAGGGTAGCAAGTTACCCTCATTATCATGTTTTTATAGAAAAAAAGCAAAAAGACTTGCATATTTTCTGATTTTTATTTATCTTTGCACCCATATTACAAAATTATAACATAGAATTATACTCTTATGGGAGGCATTTTCGGAACTATTTCCAAGAAAAGCTGTGTCGCTGATCTCTTTTACGGCACAGATTACAACTCACATCTCGGCACACGCCGGGGCGGTTTGGCAACCTACAGTAGTGAGAAGGGCTTCGTGCGCTCTATCCACAATCTGGAAAGTTCATACTTCAGAACGAAGTTTGAATCTACACTCAACAAGTTTGAAGGAGCTACATCGGGCATCGGCGTGATTAGCGATACAGATGCCCAGCCACTCATCATGAACTCTCATCTTGGCCGCTTTGCCATTTGCACTGTAGCTAAGATAGTAAACAAGGATGAACTTACTCAGCTTCTGCTCGAAAAGAACATGCACTTTGCTGAAATGTCTTCGGGTAGTACCAATCCTACTGAGTTGGTGGCTCTGCTCATTATTCAGGGTAAAACCTTCAGAGAAGGTATCGAAAACGTTTTCCATCACATCAAAGGTTCCTGCACCATGATGATCCTTACCGAGGATGGCATTATCTGTGCGCGTGACAGTTGGGGACGTACTCCAATCATCATCGGCAAGAAGGAAGGTGCCTGTGCGGCTTCCAGCGAAACCACCTCGTTCCCTAATCTCGATTATGAAACTGCATATGAGGTAGGACCAGGCGAAATCGTGAAAATTACAGCTGATGGCATGGAGCAGATCCGTCCTGCCAACAAGAAGATGCAGGTTTGCTCTTTCCTCTGGGTTTACTACGGATTCCCTACATCTACCTACGAGGGCAAGAATGTGGAGGAGGCGCGTTTTACCAACGGCTTTAATCTCGCCAAGACCGATGATGTGGAGGTAGACTGCTGCAGCGGTATTCCTGATTCGGGTACAGGTATGGCGATGGGTTATGCTGCCGGCAAGGGTGTGCCTTACCAGCGCTGCATTGCCAAGTATACTCCTACATGGCCTCGCAGTTTTACTCCTAGCAACCAGAGCATGCGTTCACTGGTAGCCAAGATGAAGCTGATTCCTAACAAGGCGATGCTCAAGGGCAAGCGTGTGTTATTCTGCGATGACAGTATTGTGCGTGGTACCCAGCTTCGCGACAACGTGAAGGTGCTTTTCGACCAGGCTGGCTTGAAGGAGTGCCACATGCGCATAGCGTGTCCTCCATTGGTATACGGCTGTCCGTTCATCAACTTCACTTCTTCCAAGAGTGACATGGAGCTGATTACCCGCCGTATTATTGAGAAGTTTGAGGGCGATGCCAACAAGAATCTTGAGAAATACGCTACCACCGGTTCTCCTGAGTATCAGAGAATGGTAGATGAGATTGCTAACCAGTTGGGCTTGACTTCCCTGAAGTTCAACACCATCGAGCAGCTGGTAGAGGCCATCGGTCTTCCAAAGTGCCAGGTATGTACCCATTGCTTTGATGGCAGCAGCGCATATACTCTGAATGAGTTTGCTGATGAAGACTAAAATAAGAATATAAGTTCTTGATAGATAAGAAGATAGATCTAGTGATCCCGCTTAGCGCGGTGTTGCTAGACCTATTTTTATTGTTATTTTCGGAAATTTTGAACATATTGTGATAAGATGTGAATAGTCTTTTATCACCGAAAAGCTGTACCTTTGCATCCAGATAATAAATGAAACGTAAATCAATAGAAATCATTAAGAAGATATGAAGAAAATAATCATCTTATGTTTCGCGCTCGGAGCTTTCCATACTCTTGGCGCACAGGAGACGCTTACGCTCAGCCAGTGCCTGCAGATGGCAGTGGATAACAACCTGTCGCTCCAGAGCAGCCGAAACGAAATAGCTAAGGGAAAGTACGCTATCAGCGAAAATCAGGCTAAACTCTATCCGCAAATCAATGCGGTGGCACAGCTCAACGACAACTTTACGCCGCCTGTTTCGGTTACCGATGGCTCGGCTTACGGCAAGCCTTATAATGTAACCAAGACGTTGCAGTATAATGCATCGGCGGGTGTACAATTGCAGATGCCGCTATATAACCAGATGATTCTTACCGCCATCGACATTACCAAGATTGCCGATAAACTCAACCAACTCTCTTATGAGAAGGCGCGTGAAGACCTCATCGTGCAGACTGCCAAGATGTATTACATGGCGCAGAACACATCTGAGCAGATTCGTCTGACGGATGACAATATCAAGCGACTGGTAGAACTCAGAAACATCACCCAGGCTTTCTATGATAACCAGATGAGTCTGGAGGTAGATCTGAAGCGAGTGAATCTCAATATCGAGAACCTCACCGTGCAGCGCGATAACGCCATCGCCATGCTCGAACAGCAGTATACCATGCTCAAGTATGTGATAGATTATCCTGCCGAGAAGGAAATGAAGGTGACAGCCGTAGATCCGGGAAAGATTGAGATGGTGAAGGCTGACGGACTGGATACGGGACTCTACGAACTCCAGTTGCTGGAACAGAAGAAACTGCTCACCCAGAAGCAGACCAAACTTGCCAAGGACGGCTATCTGCCATCGCTCTCGCTGACCGGAAACCTGATGTATTCTGCCTTTACCGATAGGATAGATCACTGGATTCATTCGGGCGAGTCAAACCACTGGTATGGTTCCAATGGTCTGGGCATTCAACTGAGAGTGCCTGTATTCGATGGTTTTGAAAAGCGTTCTAAAATCAGAAAGGCGAAGATAGAGGAGGAGAATGCACGCATCGGTTACGAGGACGCCCTGAAGGGACTGCAGGCAAACTATATGAATGCGGTGAGCGAGGTGAACAACAGTCAGCGCAACTACAAGAAGCAGCTTGATAATTATACCATGGCGCAGGATGTTTACAACGTAACAGCCGACCAGTATAAGGAGGGTGTGGCTTCGATGACAGCGGTGCTGCAGGACGAGATGCGTATGAGCGAGGCAATGAACAATTATCTCACAGCCTACTATCGCTATAAAGTTGCCAATCTCTCGCTGCTCAAGTTGACTGGACAGCTCAACCAGATTTCGGTTGCTAAATAACGGAGAAGAATAAATCATTAAGAAATAAAATATAAACAGGAAAACGGGATGTAAAAAACTTTACTTCATATTCCCTGATTCCAAATTACAATAAAACTATGGAACAGAACGAAAATAAAAATGTAGAAACAGCAGAGGCTACACAGGTATCTCACGAAGAAACCAGGAAGAAACTGAAGAAGCAGCGCGTAAGACAGATTATCGCCAGCCTGATAGGTGTTGCTATCCTGGCTTTCGGACTCTGGAAAATCGTATGCCTATTCCTCGATTATAACTCTAACGAAACGAGCAATGATGCTCAGATAGAACAATATATCTCACCGGTTAATCTCCGTGCATCCGGCTATATCGCCAAGGTATGCTTCAGAGAACATCAGGAAGTACACAAGGGAGATACCCTCCTTGTGCTCGACGACCGGGAGTATCGTATCCGTCTGATGGAGGCTGAAGCAGCCCTCAAGGATGCCAAGGCAGGAGCCAATGTCATCAATGCTACAGAGCAGACCACCGAGACATCAGCTTCTATCTATCAGGCATCTATCGATGAAATAAATGTACGACTTGCCAAACTTGCCAAGGACTGCGAACGCTATCGCAACCTGGTAGAAAAGAAGGCGGCTACTCCTATCCAGCTCGAACAGTTGGAGGTGGAATATGCTGCTACCAGGAAGAAACTCGAAGGGGTAAAGAAGCAGCAGGCTGCTGCCTATAAGGGAGTAAACGAGGTAACTACCCGCAAGCAGAATGTGGCTGCCTCCATCGAACGTGCCGAGGCTGCCGTAGAGATGGCAAAGCTGAATCTCTCTTACTGTGTGGTTGTGGCTCCTTGTGACGGTAAACTGGGTCGCCGCTCTATCGAGGAGGGACAGATGGTGAATGCAGGAACCACCATTACCTACATCATTCCAACAAACAACAAATGGGTGATTGCCAACTATAAGGAAACCCAGATAGAGAATCTCTATGTAGGACAGAAGGTGCGTATGACCGTAGATGCCATCAGTAACAAGGAGTTTGAGGGTACGGTGACCGCCATTTCTGGTGCTACCGGTTCGAAATATTCGCTGGTACCAACAGACAATTCGGCTGGCAACTTTGTCAAGATTCAGCAGCGTGTGCCTGTAAGAATCGATTTCAACAACCTCAGCAAAGAGGATAATGAGCATCTTGCTGCCGGCATGATGGTGGTTGTCAAGGCTGAGAGAAAGTAAAAAACAGCTAGATGGAAATGAAGTAATATATGGAAGAAGAATATAAGAATTATCCGTTTTATGATTGGGTGCCCAAACCGCTTGGCATCATCTTCATGATCATCCTCTTCGTGCCGATGATTACGATGAGTGGCGTCTATTCTGCCAACAGCGGCGAGATGATGAGCGGGCTCGGCATCCAGTCGGAATACATCGCCTTTGCGGGGTTCTGCACCTCGATAGGAATGGCGGCTTTCTCGCCGTTCTTCTATGAACTGGTGTGCATCCGTAGAGAGAAGATGATGTGTATCGTGGGCTTCTCCATTCTCTTTATCCTCAGTTTCGTGTGTGCCCAGACCGACTCGCTGTTCATACTCGGACTGTGCAGTCTGCTGATGGGTTTTGTCCGTCAGACGCTGCTGATGGCGCATCTCTTCGTGCTCATCAGATATGGTTTCGGAATAGAGGCTACGAGGAATATCACTCCGGGATGCGAGCCTACTACCGAGGAAGCATGGGATGCGGTAGATTCGGAGAAGATGGTTTCGCAGCCGGTTATCTATCTCTTCTTCATGATTATCGGACAGTTGGGAACCTGGCTAACGGCATGGCTTGCCTATGCCTATGAGTGGCAGTATGTTTATCATTTCATGATGGCATTCATGCTGGCGGGCATCATCATCGTGTTCTTCACCATGCCTTATCATAAGTATCCGATGCCTAAGTTCCCGATAACGATGTCGAAGTTTGGCAATGTTACGGTGTTCAGTATCATGCTCTGTTCGTTTGCTTATGTCATGGTTTTCGGTAAGACGCTCGACTGGTTTGATGATCCTACCATCCGTTTCTCTTCGGTGGTCTGTCTTATCTTTACCGCTCTGTTCATCTATCTGGAGAAGACGAGGCGTTCACCTTATTTCATCATGGAGGTGTTCCAGCTCAGGGTCATCAACTACGGCATCCTGCTCTTCTTCCTGCTGATGGTCTGCAATTCGAGTGCCATGTTTGTCAACGTGTTCACCAATGTGAGCATGAAGATAGATAACTGGCAGAACGCCACGCTAGGCAACTGGGTGATGGTGGGCTACACCGTGGGACTGATATTCGCAGTCATCGCCAGAGCCAAGAATGTTCACCTGAAGTGGATGTACTGTCTGGGTTTCCTCTTTATCGGAGCCTATGCGCTGTACATGTATTTCGAGGTACAGAACGACGGCATGTGTGAACGTATGAAATGGCCTATCATCATCCGTTCTACGGGAATGATGCTGCTCTATTCGCTCATCTCCACGATAGCCAACCAGCGCATGCCTTACCGCTTCATGTCAACCTGGGTTTGCATCATGCTTACCGTTCGTATGGTCATTGCCCCTTGCATCGGCTCTGCGCTCTATACCAATGTGCTTCAGCACAGACAGCAGTATTATGTAACCCGCTTTGCCCAGGATTACGACCGCACGAACATCGAGACGGCGAAGACTTACGACCAGACGGTGAGAGGCATGCAATATCAGGGCAAGAGTGTAACCGAGGCACAGAACATGGCTGCCATGAGTACGAAGGGAAAGGTACAGGTACAGGCCACGCTGGTGAGCATCAAGGAGATGGCAGGCTGGACCTTCTACGGCTGTCTGCTGTGTGCCGGACTGATGCTCGTTCTCCCTTGGCGCAAGCGCAATATCGGGGAACTGACGCGTGAGTATCTGCTGAAGAATGTAGATGTGAAATCCCTGGGAAGAAGGTAGTGGAGTGCTAAAATATCATAAAAGATACAGGCTGCTCATCTGATGAATGGATATTTTTGTTATCTTCGCAGTTAAATCTGAAGATAACAGACCCATATTCATCATGAAAATAACAGATAATATCATCATATATGAGGCTCATGAGTTTCCTCAGCTGTTGATGCAGCCTTTCTACTCCGACTATGTCGGAATCGTAATCTGTCATCAGGGGATGTTCCGTTTCTGCGTAGACGGAACATCCTTTGTTGCATCTGTGGGTGAGACCGTTTTCCTCTCCAAAGGAGTGATGTTTCATGTGCAGGAAACGGGCAAGAACCTCAAATATACCCTTCTTTTTTACCGTGCTGAACAGATTCGGCACATGTTGGGTAATACCGTGGTTACCATGCGTCTTTATGCTACGATTTATCCCAAATCCTGCCATGTCAGGACGACGGGCTATGAGGACATGCTTACTTCTTATGCCCTGATGCTGAGGAAACTGGAGCTGGAAAAAGAGAAGAGTGGTGAACTGGATGCCTATTGTGTGCATGAGCAGAAACTGTTGCTGATGGCTGTTACGTACCGTTTGTGCAGCATCTTCTCGGCATCGTTCAAGGCTGCCGGCAAGGAGATGGAACGGAAGATTGCCATCTTTGAGTCGCTGGTGCTGCTGATAGAGAAGAACTATATGCGTGAGCGCAGTGTGGCTTTCTATGCAGACGAACTCTGTCTTACACCGAAATATCTGTCGGTACTGGTCAAGTCGGTTTGCGGTCAGACGGTCCAGCAGTTGCTTTTCAAGGCGATGATCCGTCGCAGTATCTACCTGATGAAGAACACCACGAAGACGATACAGCAGATAGCCAATGAACTCAGTTTTCCCAATGCTTCAGCCTTCGGAACCTTCTTCAAGAAACATACCGATCTGTCGCCTAAGCATTACCGTAATTGGGAAGAGGGAATGAACCGAGATTTCATCCTATATCTATAAAATAAAAAAGGGACAGAGGATTTGTTCTGTCCCCTGTCCCGAAACTGTGATATAACTAAAACAACTGAGCGAAAGCTTCGGCTGTCTTTCCTGTATAGGTCTTCATCTCTGTAACCGGCTTGTAACTGAAATCCTTGAAGGCAAGGAGCTGTGTGGCAACAAACTGGTGGTCGTCAGAGATGCAAGCCTGTAACTTCATATTACCCATGCTGATGGCAGAAACAGGGAATTTGCTGATCGCTGTTTCTACATCCTTAGGGGCTGCACTGAGGATGTTCTCAAGCTTTCTTCCATCCTCTACAGAATATTCTTTCTCTTTTATCTTAATCACACTGTTGGTAGGTTGATAGATGAGCTTGACAGTCAAACCCATGAAACCTTTCTTTACCTGTACATCCTGGAGTGCCAAAACATCAGCACCCATCTCTAAATGATTAATCTTTGCCATAATTTTATACTGTTATTTGCTTATTCTTAATTCTTGAAAAATAATATATATTGAACTGTTTTTTGTTTTGAATAGGGGTGTAACCAGTCTTATCGCAAAACTTAGGAAAGATGCGATAAACCTATATGAAATTTTAAAAAGAGAAAAGAATAAGCACTAACAGAGCAGACGTCGCAGGCAAATGACATAATACTTGCAGGCGACATCAAAGTGGATTGGGGCAGTTTCCTGTCGGAAAGGCTCCATGCCACCTTCTATAGCTGATAAAAGGGATGATAAATAACGGATTCTATTTGTAAGCAATCTACTGGCAGTCTGACTGTTGTGCATGTTGCCACTTGGCAATAAGCGCTGCGGACGGCTGCTACAGATGCGGTAAGCAAGCTGTGAGGCGTTTTCAAGCTGTGCCTCAGGCTGGCTCTTGTCATACTCAACCTTCGCCAAACCATCTTTCTTATGGCTTGCATCTTCGGTATAAGAATCCTCGGGAGTAAAAGAAATAGGGGCAGCAGATACCTCTCCATAGCCTGAGAAGACCATGGACACCAGAAAAAGGATGTATAGTATCAACTGCCTCATATTAAATATATTATGGTGTCAGGATGAACTCCCGACACCAGGGATGATTAATAGCTTCTTGCGATGATGACACGGGCTACAGCTGGCTTGCCGCTTACCATATCTACACCTGGAGTCTGCTCGTAAGCGAAAGGCACGCAGCGGATGGTAGCCTGAGTCTCTTCCTTAATCTTAGCCTCGGTCTCGGCTGTACCGTCCCAATGGCAGAGGAAGAAACCACCGTCCTTCACACGCTTCTTGAACTCCTCGTAGTTGTCGCACTCATAAACGTGAGCATCACGGTAAGCACGAGCCTTCTCGAAGATATTCTTCTGGATGTCTTCCAGCATATTCTTTACGCGCTCAACGATACCGTCGAAGCTTACGTTCTCCTTCTCCAAGGTATCACGGCGCATAATCTCGATGGTGTTGTTCTCCAAGTCACGGCCACCCATAGCCAGACGAACAGGAACACCCTTCAACTCATAGTCAGCGAACTTGAAGCCAGGACGCTTGGCAGGGTTGTCATCATACTTCACGGTGATGCCCAACTCGCGGAGCTGGTCGATGACAGGCTGCAACTTAGCAGTAATCTGAGCCAACTGCTCGTCGCCCTTGTTGATAGGAACGATAACCACCTGGATAGGAGCCAGCTTTGGAGGCAATACGAGACCGTTATCATCGCTGTGAACCATGATGAGGGCACCCATCAGTCGGGTAGAAACACCCCATGAAGTAGCCCATACGTACTCAGGCTTGTTCTCCTTGTTCAAGTAGGTAACATCGAAACTCTTGGCGAAGTTCTGCCCCAGGAAGTGAGAAGTACCACTCTGGAGAGCCTTGCCATCCTGCATCATTGCCTCGATGGTATAAGTGTTGAGAGCACCTGCGAAACGCTCAGTCTCACTCTTCACACCCTGCAATACAGGAACACCCATGTAGTTTTCAGCAAACTCAGCGTAAACCTTGAGCATCTCCTGAGCCTTTGCCTCAGCCTCTTCCTTAGTGGCATGAGCGGTATGACCCTCCTGCCAGAGGAACTCAGAAGTACGGAGGAACGGACGGGTACGCATCTCCCAACGCATTACGTTACACCACTGGTTGCAGAGGATAGGGAGATCACGCCATGAATGAATCCAGTTCTTATAGGTGTTCCAGATGATGGTCTCAGAAGTAGGACGGATGATGAGCTCCTCATCGAGCTTTGCGTTAGGATCAACCTCAACCTCTTTGCCATCCTCTGTAGAACGGAGGCGGTAGTGGGTAACTACGGCACACTCCTTGGCGAAACCTGCCACGTGCTCAGCCTCACGAGAGAAGAAACTCTTCGGGATGAGGAGAGGGAAGTATGCGTTCTGTACACCTGTCTGCTTAAACATCTTGTCGAGCTGTTGCTGCATCTTCTCCCAGATAGCGTAACCGTATGGTTTGATAATCATACAACCACGAACTGGTGACAACTCAGCGAGATCAGCCTTTACTACCAAATCATTGTACCACTGACTGTAGTTGTCAGCGCGCTTGGTTAAATTCTTGAGTTCTTTAGCCATATTGCTTTATTCTATTTATTTTGTTTTTTATTTCTTCTGTTATATATATTAAGGTATAAACTTGAGCCTTCATCATCTGCTGACGGCAGTTCATCTGTCTGCAGGTGTCTGAAATCCGACTTTTAGGGATTTTCCACCCCAAAATAGGTGATTTCCTAGCTCTATTTCGACAAATACCCTTAAATTTGCATGCAAAAATACAAAAAAATATTAGAAAACTCTCCATTATGGAGAAAAAAGAGTTATCTTTGCAATTAAATAACATAAATATAGGAGATTTTAAAATGAAAAAGACTAATTTTGCAGTTGCAGGCCTCTCTTTGTGCTTGCTTTTTTCAAGTTGTGGAACCAATCAGAAGACAGGTACAGCTGTAGGTGCCGGTTCTGGTGCAGCTCTGGGTGCTCTCGTAGGTGGATTGCTCAACAATAGCCATCGTGGTACCGGTGCTCTCGTAGGTGCAGCTATCGGTGCAGCTGTTGGTGGCGGTGCTGGTAACCTCATAGGAAAACACATGGATAAGGTAAAGGCTGAGGCTGAACAGGTGAAGAATGCACAGGTTGAGACTGTAACAGATGCCAATGGCTTGTCTGCCGTTAAGGTAACATTTGCTTCTGGTATCCTCTTCCCAACTAATGGTTCTACTCTCAGCAGTAGCGCAAAGACGGATTTGGCTCAGTTTGCCGGTGTATTGAAGAACAATACCGACTGCGAGGTTTCTATCCAGGGTTATACCGATGCTACAGGTAATGATGGTATCAACTTGCCATTGAGCCAGAAGCGTGCTGAGGCAGTTTACAACTATCTCGCTTCTTGCGGTGTTACAAGCCGTCAGGTAAAGAATGTTCAGGGTTTGGGTTCTGCTAACCCTGTTGTTAATACTACTGCTGCTTGTGCCCAAAACCGTTGTGTAGAGGTTTACATGTATGCTAGCCAGGCTATGGTTAACGCAGCCAACAACGGTACATTGAAGTAATAACTTTCATGCTCCCGGAAGGGAAAAACTAAATAGATGATTTTGAAGAAAATCAAGAATATAGTAAAATGGGTGGTGGTGCTGTTTTTCAGTACCACCATTCTTGCTGTAGTGGCATATAGGTTCATTCCTGTGTATGTCACTCCTCTGATGTTTATCCGATGCTTCCAGCAAGTAGCTGATGGAGAGAGTATTACCCTGCATCATCATTGGATTTCGATGGATAAGATCTCGCCTCATATGCCAGTGGCGGTAATGGCGAGCGAAGATGCGAGATTCCTGAAGCATCACGGTTTCGACTTCAATGCCATCGAGAGTGCGGCGAAGAATAATGCACGTGGCGGAAAGGTGCATGGAGCCAGTACCATCAGTCAGCAGACTGCTAAGAATGTCTTCCTGTGGCCTGGCCGTTCATGGACCCGCAAGGGATTTGAAGTCTACTTTACCTTCCTCATCGAAATGATGTGGAGCAAGCAGCGCATCATGGAGGTTTATCTCAACAGCATTGAGATGGGATCGGGTATCTATGGTGTGGATGCGGTTGCAGAATATCATTTCGACAAGAAAGCGAAAGATCTGTTTCGTGGCGAGTGTGCGCTGATAGCAGCTACACTTCCTAATCCGCGCAAATTCAGTTCGCTGCATCCTAGCGCTTATATGAAGAAACGCCAGCGACAGATAGAACATCAGATGAGATTTATCCCTACCTTCCCTCGTGAGGGCGAAGATTTCGACCCGGGCACGGCTGTGGGAGGATATAGGGTGAAGTGAAGAATGAAGAGTGAAAAATCTGGTAAATATTGATTAATGGATTTACTGAACGACTTGAACGAAGCGCAGCGTGCTGCGGTAGAGTATATTGACGGACCTTCGCTGGTGATAGCCGGTGCAGGTTCGGGTAAAACGCGTGTGCTTACTTATAAGATAGCTTATCTCCTGAGCCAGGGCATGAAACCCTGGAGCATCATGGCGCTCACCTTTACCAATAAGGCGGCAAGGGAGATGAAGGAACGTATCGGAAAACTGGTGGGAAATGATCTCGCCCAGCATCTCTATATGGGTACCTTCCACAGCATCTTCTCCCGAATCCTGAGAGCGGAGGCTGAGCATATCGGCTTCAACAACAATTTTACCATTTATGACGAAAGTGACTCGCGCTCGCTGATCAAGGCGATAGTGAAGGAGATGGGGCTGGATGATAAGAAGTATAAGCCTGCTGCCGTTCATGCCAAGATTTCGATGGCGAAGAACAACCTGATGAGTGCTGCGGCTTATGAGAGCGATGCGGCTATCTTCGAGCAGAACAAGCGTGCGCAGATGCCTGAGGTTGGTAAGATTTTCGTGGCTTACGTGCAGCGCTGCAAGCAGGCCAATGCCATGGATTTCGATGATTTGCTGACGCTTACCTATCAGCTCTTCAGGGAACATGAGGATATTCGCCACAAATATGCCGCCCGCTTCGATTATGTCCTGGTGGATGAGTATCAGGATACCAATCACGTTCAGATGTCTATCGTCATGCAACTCTGTCAGGAGAAGCAGCGTGTTTGTGCCGTGGGTGATGACTCGCAGAGTATCTATAGTTTCCGTGGTGCCAATATCGATAATATTCTCAACTATCAGCGCCAGTTTCAGGGAACGCGTCTCTTCAAACTGGAGCAGAACTACCGCTCTACCCAGACCATCGTTGAGGCGGCTAACAGTCTGATCAAGCATAACCGCAACCAGATTCCTAAGGATGTGTTCAGCGAGAATGCGAAGGGTGAGAAGATTCAGTATAAGCCTGCTTACAGCGACAAGGAAGAGGCGGCGATTGTGGCGAAGGACGTGAAGCGTATCCGGCGCGAGGATGGCTGCCAGTATAGTGATTTTGCCATTCTCTATCGTACCAATGCCCAGAGTCGTAGCTTCGAGGAGGAGTTCAGAAAGCAGGGTATTCCTTATCGCATTTATGGCGGACTGAGTTTCTACCAGCGCAAGGAAATTAAGGATATTATTGCATATTTCCGTCTGGTGGCGAATCCGGATGATGAAGAGGCTATCAAGCGTATTATCAACTATCCGGCTCGTGGAATCGGTGCTACTACGGTGCTGAAGATTGCTGACTGTGCCCATCAGAACCAGGTGAGTTTCTGGGAGGTAATCGGTGCCCCTGAGCGGTATGGACTGGCGGTTACCAAGGGTACGATGAACAAGCTGGAAACTTTCAGATTGCTAATTTCTTCGTTTATCGAACGGGCTCAAACTACGGATGTCTATGAATTGGGTGATGCCATTATCAAGGAGAGTGGCATCAGTCAGGATATCATGTCGGGCAAGGATGCCGATGATCTGGCACGTCAGGAGAACCTGGAGGAATTCTTGAGCGGTATGTCGGCTTTTGTGGAGGAACGCCGTGAAGAGGGTAGGTTTGATGAACTCTTCCTGCAGGATTATCTGCAGGATGTGGCTCTGCTTACCGATGCTGACAGCGATGGTGATAAGGATGAACCTCGTGTTTCTCTGATGACGGTTCATGCTGCCAAGGGTCTGGAGTTTCCTACAGTATTCGTGGTTGGTTTGGAAGAGAATATCTTCCCAAGTCCGCTTTCTGCTGCTTCGCTCAGAGAACTGGAGGAGGAACGGAGATTGCTTTACGTAGCCATTACGCGAGCTGAGAAACATTGTATCCTGACGAACGCCAAGAACCGCTGGCGATATGGCAAGATGGAGTTTGATAATCCGAGTCGGTTTATCGATGAGATTGACGGCAAGTTGATTGATAGCCTGGATGAGGCTGGTGGAAGCTTGTTTGGCTCCAGAGCTGATTCGATGTCTGACCAGCCGGAGTGGGCGAGAGCGCAACGTTCTCGCAGACCGTGGGAGGATGCTGAGCAGCCTAGATACAGTAGCAGGTATCAGAATTCCAAACCGGTAGCATCGCAGTTTGTAGCAGATCCTAAGCCTTCTCTCTTTGATGATGAACCGGAGACTTCACATACTTCCGAACGCTCGTCTGTTTCCGGACGCTCATCTCTCTCTGAAGGTAATTTCAAGTCTGTTAGAGCGCTGAATGCAGCTAAACGTTACATGGAGACGCATTCTTCTCATCCTGCTTCTCGCAGTACAGGATCTTCTGCAGCATCAGTTTCTTCTTCTGCAGCTTCATCTGCTGGCAGTTCTTCTTGTGGTTTGCAGGAGGGAATGAAGATTGAACATCAGCGTTTTGGACGGGGAACGGTGTTGAAGATTGAAGGTACCGGTGAGAATACGAAGGCTACGGTTGAGTTCGTTCATTCTGGCACCAAACAGCTTCTGCTGAAATATGCCAAGTTTACGGTAGTAGATTAAGTTCTGTAGTCTGATGTTTATATTTAAAGGTTTATCCTGTTTTGAAGTTCTCTCTTACAGGTAGAATCTTATAATATTGATAAAGAGTTATAAAAATTGATTGGGCAAGGTCATCTCTGGTCTTGCCCTTTTTGTTTCTATATACTATAAATTGAAAAAGCGTCCCCGCAGTAGCCTCACGGTTACTACGGGGACTTATATTACTAACATCTAACTTTAGCATTTTTGTTTAAACTTAAAAACGAATTCTTTATGAGAGTAATTTCTCCATTATCTATAAACATAAACCAAGTATCTCATATATTGCAAGTAACTTGTATCCTGCAAATATCTTGTATCCTTAAATGCAAGTTCTTAGAAAAGTTAAACTCATAAATCAGTATCTCTACTAATATCTTGATTATTTTTATTTTATTGCTTTTTGTCTGTTTAATATTTAATACTTTTAATTTACAATGCAAAGATATAAAAAAAGTGGGTAAACTCCAAATTAATTTTGTTTTATTTTGTGTTAAATGGCTTTTATCGTACTTATGCGGCGGTTTTTAAGGATTAACTGGCAAAGTTAAAAGGGTGTATCATAAACATTCAAATGCTTTATGATACACCCTCTTTCTCAGGATTCTGAATATTTTTTCGTGTTTATAACGCTTCGTCTTCAGGACGTGGCATCTGTGTCTGGGGCTTCTGTTTCTTGCCTGACTTCATGAATAGTTTCTTCTTCTTGAGCCATGCAGCCTTGCGTATTTCGTATTCTTCGCGATGACGCTCCAAAAAATTATCTGCCATGTTTCGTTTCCTTTTTTACTTTGCGTTATGAATGCTTATTCTTTTTCTTTAAACTTACTGTAAATCACCTTTATCTGTATAGGACTTGTCTCCTTGCCGTTGCTGTCGGTGGTTATTACACCTCTTTTCAGTCGGGTAGAAGCGAGTGACATATCGTGATTAATCTTGGAGATGACGGTAGTATGTCCCTGTGTGGTTGTGATAACGTTTACAGGAACCAGTACTACTTTATTCCAGTTTTCTCCCTTGCCCTTGTTCTTATACATGGCAGAAACCAGGTTGGCGATATTCTGGAATGTATAGGCATTCTTATAAGTACCTGTACTGCTGTAGCTTGTGGTATAAGAAGTACGGCTATCTGCCAACTTGCTCTTTTCGAAGAACGACTGCAAACTGTCTTTCTGAACCATCAGGATGGTGCTTGGTGTAGCAAAGTTGTATGGGTTGTCTTCGTTGTCATTGTTGAGTCGTGGGAAAGAGATGGTAGCTGTGTTGAGCGTATCCTTCTCATGACCTTTCATGATGTCTTCGATAGGGAGGGTAACCTCGGTGAAGATACCTGCTGGCGACTTGAGGTAAGTACAGTTCTGCCGACTTGCCAACTCCTCCAAGTTCGTGGTATCGTTCTCAATCTTGTTGAGCTGCAATACCTCTTCTGTACCATCGAAACGGTTGTATCCGATGCCTACAGCTATACTGTCTGTAACGCCGTCCTTTGCCTTGATGGTCTTGTGGCGGGTCCAGTAGAAGATAAGCTCTGTATTCCAGATCTTAGCCATGTTACCCGTACCGCCTACATTCTTGATGAAGAAGCCAGGGCAGACGTTGTGCAGGAACTTGTAGTTGGTCTTGAAGTACTCAGGATGTTCTGCGTATGTTTGCATGATGTAAGAACCATAGTTCTTGTATGTCTTACCATCTTTCTCATACTTCTTATTCAAGTAAATCTTGAAGTTCTTGACATCTGATGTATTGCTCAAGTTGTAATTACTGCTCCAATGCTGGTTGTTTTCGCTTACCCAGCCTTCCTTGAAGGCATCATAATCAGAGTAATACTCCTTATCTTCTGCCATCGGCTTTGTCATCTCATAGGCTGTCACCTTCATTGGGGCGATAGTATCGCCGTAGCTGGCATTGTATGAAACCAGGAGGTAGCATGAGTCTGCTTCGATAGAACCTTTGTTTGCCTGCTTGATGTAATCGAGTGTATCTATAGAGAAAGTAGGCAATACGCTCAACTGGGTCATGTAGTCACCCTTTACATAGTTGCCGGTTTCCGGGTCTTTCATCTTACCGATGAGACCGCTGTTGTTGCGGCTCAATACGGCACCTGAAACCATAGACTTTGTAGCTACAGGAAATACTGCGCTAGTGATGTTGATGTTGTCAATATCGTTAGTGATGCTACCACCGATTCCCTCGGTGGTGTCATCACATGCAGCGAAAGTAAGCGCTGCTATTACTAATACTGTTAAGAGTCTTAAAATTTTCATTATCCTTGTATGTATGTGTCTCTGTTGTCGGAATTTTATTCTGCGTCAGGACAAACCTTGTTGATGAAGTCTGCGTATGGCTCCTGGATATCTTCTCCCGGATAAGCCAGTACAGGCTTGTTCTTCTCCTTCGCATAATCAAAGAGAATCTGGTTAGCTTCTTCTTCACCTTCTACTACACCGTCGCTATAGTCGATGGCGAGTTTGCCGAGCTCAATGAAGTTGAAGTCGTCCTGATAGCCGTCGAGCAGTTCAGACTTGGCATCGCGGAAGGCAACGCAACGTTTGAAGTTGGTACCCAGTTCACCCTTGAGTTCGTTGGTATAGAGAGCGGTAATCACCTTTGATTCTGCAAATGAAGGCTCTTCGCTGTAGGCTGTCTTTACATAGAATGGTACTACTGCGCTAGCCCAACCCTGGCAGACAATCACATCAGGCTGCCAGCGGAGCTTCTTCACGGTTTCCAATACGCCACGTGCGAAGAAGATAGCTCTTTCTCCGTTGTCGGCATATTCCTTTCCGTTTTCATCGGTGCCCATCTGGCGGCTCTTGAAATAGTCGTCATTATCGATGAAATAAATCTGCTGTCGTGTTGTTGGTATAGATGCAACCTTGATGATCAGCGGATGGTCTGTATCATCTATGATAAGGTTCATACCAGACAGGCGAATGACCTCGTGCAATTGTCCGCGACGCTCGTTGATGGTGCCCCACTTAGGCATGAAGGTGCGGATCTCAAAACCTGCTTCCTGCATCTTCTGAGGCAGTTCGCGTCCCATGATTGACATGTGAGACTCGGCTACATATGGGTCGATCTCCTGATTGATAAATAATACTTTTTTTGCCATAAATTTAAATTTTATTCTTACGAATTACATGCAAAGGTACAAAAAAAACTTCAAATAGGGGCATTTTTTCTCCGAAATTCATTATTTTCGGCAATAATTCGCATATTTTTAGGTTTTTTCTTTCTCATTTGAGAAAAAAGTTGTTATTTTGCACCCGAAAACAGATTATGACGATGAAAGTATTCAATAAGATTGTTGACCTCCAGAACGAACTCTTCATGTGTCGTAAGGAGGGAAAGGAAATCGGCCTTGTGCCAACTATGGGTGCGCTGCATGAGGGTCACGCCTCTCTTGTTAAGCGCAGTGTGAAGGAAAATGGCGTGACTGTGGTTTCTGTGTTCCTGAATCCTACACAGTTTAATGATCAGGGTGACTTGGATCGCTATCCTCGTACCCTCGATGCTGACTGCAAGCTCTTGGAGGCTTGTGGTGCTGACTATGTGTTTGCACCATCGGTGAAGGAGATGTATCCTACACCAGATACACGCCACTTTGAGTTTCCACCTGTTTCTACCGTGATGGAGGGTGCCAAGCGCCCGGGTCATTTCAATGGTGTATGTCAGGTAGTGAGCCGTCTTTTCTATATCGTTCGACCAACTCGTGCTTATTTCGGTGAGAAGGATTGGCAGCAGATTGCTGTCATCAAGCAGCTCGTGAAGTACATCAACAGCGATGTGCAGATTGTGGAGTGTCCTATTGTCCGTGATGAGGATGGTTTGGCTAAGAGCAGCCGTAATACTTTGCTGGCTCCTGATGAGCGTGCCATTGCGCCAAACATCTATAAGGCCCTGAAGGAGAGTGTGGAGTATGCCAAGACTCATACCGTACAGGAAACTCACGATAAGGTGGTTGCCGACATCAATGCTGTAGAGGGTCTGGAGGTAGAGTATTTCCAGATTGTGGATGGCGACAGCCTGCAGGATGTTTCTTCATGGGAGGATAGTGCATACGTGGTAGGTTGCATCACCGTTTATTGCGGTAAGACTCCTATCCGTCTCATCGACCATATCAAGTATAAGGGATAATTCCTCGATAGATATTCTTTATTAAGTTTAATCCGTAACAGATCAAGTAATAACAGAACAATGCAGATAGAAGTATTGAAGAGTAAGCTCCATTGTGTGACCGTAACTGAGGCTAACTTGAATTATATGGGTAGCATCACCATCGATGAGGACTTGATGGACGCTGCTAATCTGATAGCAGGCGAGAAGGTTCAGATTGTAGACAACAACAATGGTGAGCGCTTGGAGACCTATATTATCAAGGGTGAGCGTGGCAGCGGTTGTATCTGCCTGAACGGTGCTGCAGCCCGCAAGGTGCAGGTGGGCGATACCGTCATCATCATCGCTTATGCCCTGATGGACTTTGAGGAGGCTAAGACCTTCAAGCCAACCGTAGTATTCCCAAAAGAGGGAAACAGGGTTTAATATTCAATGGAAACAAAAGAAAGGGTGTGTCATGGACTTATGGCACACCCTTTCTTTTGTTATGGTGAGGACGAATCACATCGCTCTTGTTCACCACGTTGTCGCCATCCTTGGCGCTGATAGGGATAAATAAGGTGTAATTACTATATAATTTAAGGTGTAATTGCGATGGGTTAAGGATAGATCTCGATATGACTGCTGCCGGAGTTGCCATTCTTGATAATCCTTATCTGGGTGGTGATGCGCTCGCTCATCGTGTCGGTATGACTGATGACGCCCACCTTCTTGCCTTGCGAACTTTGCAGCATGGCGAGGGAGTCGATGACGGTGGCTAGGGTATCGGGGTCGAGGGTTCCGAAGCCTTCATCGATGAACAGGTTCTCGAAGGAGATGTTACGGGAAGATAACGCCGACAGGCCCAAGGCGAGACCGAGACTCACGATGAAGGTTTCGCCACCTGATAGGGAGGTGGTGTCTCGGATATCGTCGGCACGGTCGTGGTCGATGACTCGGATGCCTAAGGAATGCTTTACCTGCTGCAGTTCGTAACGGCTGTTGAACTTTCTGATTTCCTGGTTGGCGTGAGCAATCAGGAAACTGAGCGTATAGCATTGGGCTATCTTGCGCAGCGTCTTGCCGTCAGCTCCGATAGCATCCGTAATGGCTGTCCAGTCGTCCTTTTCCTGTGTTACGAGTTGCAGAGCCTCAGCCTTGTCGCCCAATTGTTTGAGGGCTTCCTGATGGTTCTGCATCCTGGCTTTGGCAGCAATCAGTTCGTTGCGCTGGCTTCTCTCCTGATATCCCTGCTGAATGGCTAGGAGAGCATCACGGCTTTGGGCAGGCTGATGTTCCAAATGCTGCTGATGCGCCTTTTCTGCACTCTGGTAAAGAGCAGTAGTTGAAGCCACGGCTTTCTCCTTTTCGTCCTTTTCCCGTCGGATAGCGTTCCAGTCTTCGGCAGAGTGAAGCATCTCCCGGATGATATTTCGGTCGATGAATGGTGGTTCGATGCTCTTTTCTTCAAGCTGCTTGTTGTATTCCTCAATCCAAAGGTCGAGTTCCTTTTCCTTCGCTTGCAGATTCTCTTTCATCGTCTTGTTCTGAGACAGCATGGTTTGATGCGAACCTTTACTGTTGGCGAGTTCAGCCTTCAGTTTGTTGATATTCTCGTTCTGGTTATCTGCTACTTTCGTAGCCTCATCCTTTGCTGCTGTCAGTCTTTGTTCAGCCGCGTCTGGTTCTTCGCCATTCAGAATCTGCTTATATTTCTCCTGCCATTCCTCCATTTCCTTCTTGGTACTATTCCATGCCTGAAGGGCTTTCCCGTAAGCCTCCTCCTTGCTCTTTTGCTGTGAGATGAGGTTGATGGTAAGTGCTTTCTGCTCAGCCAGTTTTGTGGTGCAGGTTGAAGTATTTTCCTGGACTTTATTCTGCATTGTTGAAGCCTTGCTTTCATACGCAGCTTCATCCTTTACAGCCTTATCCTTGAGTTGGGTCAGCCGTTCTATCTCTTTCTGAATCTTGTTAAACAGACTCAGTTTGCTGCTCGCATCTTTCGCCTTGTTTTCATAGATAGGCAAGAGCGATTTCAGTTCTGCCTCTGCTTTCGGAATCTTTGGATACTGGGCAATGAGCGCCTTCCAATCCTCTTCGTAAGTTGCTATTTCTCCCGACAGCTTTTCCTGTTGTTTCTGGAGCGTCTGTACTTCGCCGTCGTTCTGTTTTCTCTCGCCGGAAAGATCCTTCTCCTGTTTCTGCTGCAGTTTCAGCAGATCCTCCTTGGCTTTTAGAAGTTGCGAGAGTTCTGTGGTGGCTTCCTCAAACTGTCTGTTGTCGGTATGATAAGGATGGGTCGTGCTGCCGCAGAGCGGACAAGGCTTGCCTTCGGTCAGGTTGGCACGATGAATCTCCCATTTCTCGCTCACCATGAGGGTATAGGCATTTCTCAGCGTCAGGGTCTCTTGGGTCAGCGCCTCGATGGTCAACTTGCCCAGCGCTTCATCTATCTCTGCGTTTCTCTTGCTCAAGACCTGGATTCGCTCCTCATTCTTTTGCTTTTCTGTTGTGGCAGCATCGAGATGAGCCACAACCTTGATGGCTTGCTGGACATCCTGTAGTTTCCTGTCAGCTACAGTCTTGCTGTTCTGCAGTTCCTCTATATTCTGTCCGGCAGTCTTATTTCTTTCCGTCTCCCAAGCCTGTTCAGCGGCTTGCGTAGCTTCGTGCAGAAGCTGTTTCTGCTTGGCAATCTCTTCCTGTGTCGCTTTGAGGGCAAGGTTCGCTTTCTCCGTTTCTGCTTCCCATTTTTGGATGTTTCGGGCGTTTTCCTCCACGTCTTTCTGGGCAGTTAGATTCTCTTTCTGCGCCAACTCCAATGCCTCTTTCTTTTCTTTCAGATTCGGCATTGCCGCTTCCATTTTTGTTTTCAGTGCTCTTGCTTCTGCGATGACCGGCAGCGCCTTTTCCAGCTGTTCTTGTGCCTTGCTTACTGCTTCCTTCAGACTGGTGAGAGTTTTCTCGCTTTCGCTGATGGCAGACTCTTGACTTTTGATGTTTGCTTCCGCTTTCAGGATGTTTTCTTCCTGCTCGTGGATGCTTTGCGTCTGTCGCTCTACTTCCTGCAGCTGGTTGACGGCTGGCTGTACTTCATCGTGCAGCTGCAGACGGAGAATCTGGGCTCGCATCGCTTTAATGGCATCTGCTGCTTGTTCCATATCTGCCTGGCAGATAGCGATTTGCTTGATTTGCTTATCGTTTTCCTCAAACCATTGCAGGTCTTTCGAGATGGCTTGCAGCTGGCTGTCGAGTTCCTTCTCAGCCTTTTCCAAACGGTCGATTTCCTCCTTCAGTTGTGCAAGTTCTTCATCGTTCAGCAGGTTCTGTTTAACGGCTTCCACCGATGCAGCCATCTGGTTGTAGGCATCCGTCGCCTGGTCTTTCGCCTTCTTTATTTCAGTAGCGATGTTCGTATAAGTTTCCTCGCATCCGATGAGTTTTTCCAGGAGTTCGTACCGCTCGTTTTCCTTCGCCGTCAGGAAGTTGGCAAACGAGCCTTGGGCGATGAGTACGGTACGGAGAAACTGGTCGTAGTCGAGTCCGATGATGTTCGGCAGCTCGTTCCAGTCGGCAGTTTCCTCCGTTATCTCTTCGCCGTTTTTCGTGATTTTATAGAGCGCAGTCTTGGCGTTCTCGTAGCGAACTCTCTGGAATCTGACGTGCCATTCTGCGCGGTAGATGCTGCCGTTGTTGGCAAGGAAGGTGAGTTTGCTGTAACCCTCTTTCTTTCCCCGGGTCAGGATATTTCTGCTGTCGGTAGGTGCCAGACGGTTACTTTCGCTGGCATCGGTAGCTCCGAAAATCTCGATGCTCTGGTTCTTGTCGCCTTTCTTCCTGGGGTAGCGAGGGGCGCGGTTGTAGAGGGCAAGGCAGATAGCATCGAGTAGGGTAGACTTGCCACTTCCCGTCGGACCTACGATGCTGAAGATGGTACTCTCGCCTAAGGCACCTTCTTCAAAGTTGATGACCTCGCCTCCCTGTTTGTCAAGCGAAGCGAGGTTGAGTATTTCGAGTTGTAGGAATTTCATAATGATGATGTCGTTAATAAATCGGATAACATTTTCTCCTGTCTTTCGTTCATCGGAGCGTTGTGTCTGATGGCGAAGGCTTCCTTCAGCGTATCGAGCGGAGGACGGTTGATGATGTCTTCTATGCTGGTGATGTGCTGGGAACCCTGGATGGTGGAGAGGTCCAGTTGCGGGATGATGCGCTGGATTTTGCAGAGCACGGCATCCTTTTCGTTGACGAGTTTCTCCAGTTCCTTGATGTCATCGCTGGTCAGTTTCTCCTGTTTCACCTTCAGCATCACGTAGTCGAAATGGTCGCTCAGTTCGCCGTCTGTTCTCTCCGAGAGTTCAGAATTGATGAGCTTCTGCCATTTCTTGAAGGTTAGTTCCTCCTCATCTTCGGGCAGGATGCGGAGGGCGTGCTGAGGCTTGTATTCCAGAAAATCTACTTTCCATTCCTTGCTCTTGCCGGTTTCCTTTCCTTCCTCCTCTTCTCCGTGTTCTATGGTGATGAGGTCGATGCCGTGGGTGTAGTCTTTCTCGGCAAACGACATCGGGAGGATACTTCCCGTATATCTTGCCCAGTCGGTGTTCCAGATATGTTGCCGTTTGTGGATGTGTCCGCAAGTCATATAGTCGGGATGGTCGTTCCATCCTTCCAGGTCCACTTCCTCCTGTCCGCCGATGATGATTTTCTCGCTCGCATCCTTCTTGGCGATATCCGAACCCTTGGCGTACATGTGTGCCATCATGATGCACTTCCTGCCCGGGTATTTCTTTCGAGCCTCAGTCGTCAGTTCTCTCAGAAAGTCGTTGACTCCCTGCGAGTAGCTGGCGTTCTGCACCACATCGCTTCTAAGGAAAGGTACGGCGAGGATGATGACTTCTTCTCCTGCCTCGTTGGTTACGGGGATGATGAGGTCATCGAAGGAATAGATCCAATGTCCGCCGGTTTTATCATCGTCCTCGCTTTCTCCCTGCTTCCAGATTTTCCTTACGTTTCCTCTTATTTCCACGTGGTATCGGGTGAGCAACGGACGGGGAGCCTCCAGTCGGCTGGCGGAATCGTGGTTGCCGGCGGTAATGATGACCTGCATGTTCGGGCACAGTTGGGTAGCATCGGCAAGAAACTCGTAATAAACGGTCTGTGCCGCTGCCGATGGATTTCCGTTATCAAAGATGTCTCCTGCGATGAGGAGAGCATCGGGCTTTTGTTCAGCTATCTGTTCCAGGAGCCATTTCAGGAAATGCTTGTGTTCCGGCAGACGGTCATTGCCGTGAAACAGGTTGCCTAGGTGCCAGTCGCTGGTTGCTAATATCTTCATACTCATAAGAATGTCTAATCTTAGTCTTTTGCTTAGTCTTTTGCTTGCAATCCTTTAGCCTTTGGCTTGCAATCTGACTACAAAGTTAACACAATTATTTGGGATACGCAAAGAAATAAGCTCAAAAAACGAAGAATTATGGCCGGAAAAGTAAAGATATTCAGGAAAAGTCTTGTTTTATATCTGATAAAGTTGTATCTTTGCAAGGTAGAAATCTTCGTTCATCGACGTTGAATCGACATTCACCGACGCTGAACCACCATCCCCCCCCCCTGACCCGCCGTTCGCCGACGTTGAACGGACATTCAGCGTCGGTGAACGGAGATTTCTCCTAGGATTAAATACTTTTCTTCCTAGGTTTGTGGTCTTTTCTTCTTAGGTATGATCATAAATACTGTAGGATGCAAAGGCTGCTGCAATAAGGAGTGATAACAATCTTAATAAGAAAGGATACTGATATGGCTAAGTACAAGTTGCAAGAGTTGAATGATTTGCGTGATGAAGGCAAGCGCAGAGTTTATCCCAAGATGGTGACCAACCGGACACTATCCCGAAAAGAGTTCGTCAAGATGATGCAGAACTACCATCGCGGTATTTCGGAAAGTACCACGGAGGCTGTATTGACCGATGTGGTTGATATGCTGACAGACATGCTCTCCATGGGGTACAACGTGAATCTGGAAGGTTTCGGCACCTTCTCCCTCTCCCTCGCTTTCGAGGATGAGAAGCCTAGGGAAATTCTGAATCCAGATGATAAGATGACGTATCGCAAGGTGGGAGTGAAGGACATCAACTTCAAGGCGTCCCCTGAGTTTATCAAGGATGTGAAGCGTGAAACCGACCGTGACCTGGAGCGTGATATGGGTGGTGTAAAGGTGATTCGCAAGCAGCTCTATTCCAGGGAAGAGCGCATCGCCCGTGCCCTGGAGGTGATAGAAGCCAATGGTTTCATCACCCTCTCTGATTATGCCTACATCAACAACCTGAGCCGCACCGCCGCCTCCCTGGAGCTGAAGGAAATCACCGCCGACCGAACTTCGCCAATAGATTCGATGGGCAGCGGAAGCCACAAGGTTTGGGTGAAGAGAAAGGAATAAATGCAAATATCTCTCAGAATATTTGTTAGTTTCAATTCTTTTTCGTATTTTTGCGGTGTAATTTAAATGATAGTGTTATGACGACAATAACTTCTTTAAATAAATATCAGCAAAGAGTTGTAGAATTGATGTCTAATGTCAATTCTGACCAGCAGATGGCTGAAATCACGGATTTGCTATCTGGTTATTTTGCGCAAAAAGCGATAGATGCCGCAAATGAATTGTGGGATAAGGGCTTGATAGATGAAAATACTATTGAGCATTGGAAGCATGAGCATATGAGAACGCCTTATTCAGAAAAAATGCAACGATAGTATTAAAATAGATGTTTAATTTAAAGTCCAAATAATTATGGAGCAGATTACTATAGATTTTAAGAACGCTTTTGATTGTTCCAAGAAGGAAAAGTCGAAGGTTTGTCGCTCTGGCTATGTACGTTTGGTTCGTTTTATGGATGATAAGAAGCATACTAGACCACAAGTGTATGAGGGCGATTTGTTGGAGGCTATTATGGATGTAAAGAGGGGGAATGTCAAGAACTTCGATACATTGGAGGATATGATGAACTATCTGGAAGCTTAGACATGAGTATAAAATGCCTGGTTAAGAAGTAAATCATTGAACTTTTTCATGTGGTTCAAGCACGGGCTGAAGGCCCAAAAACTCCTAGCCCAGGGCAACACCCTGGGTATTAAGGCGTTGTCCCCCTGCGCCCTGTAAGGGCAAAAGCCTTGAATATATGCTGCTTTATAACCAATTTTATTTGGGATTTGCAAGAAACTATTTCTCTTTTAAATCATTTGCCGACTTTTCGAAATCTGCTTTGATTTCATCTAATAGTGGATTTCTGTTTTAGCATAAATGTCAATGCCATCATATTGTTTTGCTCTTTATGTTTTAGGAGTTGTTTAAACTTTCTGATGTTTTCCTCCTTTGTATTGTTCTTTGTTGCTTGCATAATAACCTCCTTTTTAATGTTATTGTTATTAATTTGGTGGCAAAGATTAGAAAAGTAAATGAGATATGCAAGAAAAAAGACCCAAAATTTTGTGAACCCAATTCTTTTTCGTACTTTTGCAGTTGTCTTGCTGTGGATGGTTGGCGATGAGTCGTTGGCTAAGTAAAAATCCATGGCTTGGCCTATCATAATTAAGAAAGACGTTCTCTACGTTTTCTTCTGACTCTTCGAAATTCGCAAAATTTAATATGGTGTTCAGAGGGAGACAGCAGTGGGCGTCTACCCACTGTGTATATACACATGGCATAGGTGTGCCCCTTCGTCAGGAGGGGTACGCTCTGTGCTATCATATATATACCCGCTTGGCGTAGGCATCTGTTGCTTCTTATCCTTGACACCATAGGACCGCGAATCCTCGAAGAGCAAGGGTAATGCGAGTGATAGATTCCCTACGCCTTCCTTTTTGATAGCTAATCGGTTATCCTATACCTTATCTTGCGATGAGGCTGGACTAGAATCAAAATAATCTTTTAAAATCAGATGGTTTCTGCTTTCGGGAATCGGTGGAGTAATAGGATGGCAAGGCTTTGCTATGCTCCCATCGGTAATGGAAGTTATGGCAAAGAAACTGCAACTCAGCTATAAGGAAATCGAATCCCGATTGGAATCGTTTAAAACTAAAGTGGTGCCAGCCTCTGAGGTTGGCTATGAGATACTGAAGGCTTTTGGTAAAAGCGAAAAGGATGTGTCGAGATACAAGGAAGGAAAGGGTGTCTTGAAGACATTCGACGGCTTGCTTATCAAAGGCTTGTTCTGCTATCAGGCTGTAGATACTTTGCATCTTACCACCAGGTTGGAGGCATTGAAGACCGATGCTCAGGTAAAGAAGGCTGCACCAAAGATTATTGCGGTGAGCGATGGTGAAACCCTCCTTGCTTATGATACTCGTGAGAATGATACTTACGAGCAGAAACTCGTCAAGATGCACAGCGACTTTGGCTTCTTCTATCCTTTGATGAATGTTGAGCGAGTACACACTACGGCAGAAAACCCTGCCGATGTGAAGGCTGCTGAGAAACTTGCCAAGCTGCATGATGAGATTCGTGCTTATAACGAATATAATAGTGATGACGACTTGCACGACCTCAATATCTTCATTACCCGCCTGCTCTTCTGTTTCTTTGCCGAAGACACAGGTATCTTTGCCGAAAATCTCTTTACCAACTTTATCAAGCAATTTACCAAGGAAGATGGTTCCGATCTCGGCGAGATGCTAGGTCAGGCATTCCAGGTGATGAATGTGCCAAACAAGGAGCGTTCGGAAGAACTTACCAAGGAAATCAATCAGTTTCCTTACGTGAATGGCGGTCTTTTTGCCTCAGACATTCCTATCCCCAAGATGGGTTATAAGGCTAGAAAGATTATCATCGAATGCGGCGATTTGGATTGGAAAGACATCAATCCGGATATTTTCGGTAGTATGATTCAGGCGGTGGTGAATCCTGATGTGCGTGCCAAGGAAGGTATGCACTACACCAGTGTGCCTAATATCATGAAGGTAATTAATCCGCTCTTTATGGATGATTTGAGAGGAGAATATAAGAAACTGACGGACTTTTACGATCAGAAGAAAAACCTGTATGACATGAGCGTATTGTCCATCAATCAGTTTGTGGCGGAATGCAAGCCTATTGTCAGGGGTTGCGACCGCTTGCTGTTGCGTATGAGTAAGATGAAGTTCTTCGATCCAGCGTGTGGAAGTGGCAACTTCTTGATTATCACCTATAAGCAGTTGCGCTTATTGGAGATGGATATCTTGCATCTTCGTAAGAAGTGCCAGCCTGAGCAGATGATAGACTTCATAGATGGTTCTTGCATCCACTTGGATCAATTCTACGGAATAGAGCTTCTCGACTTCCCTCACGAGGTAGCCATGCTTTCGCTCTGGCTTGCCGAGCATCAGATGAACAACAAGTTTCACGCCGATTTCGGTGTGAATGTTGCTGCCTTGCCTTTGCATAATATCAACCAGATAAAATGTGGTAATGCCTGTAGAATGGATTGGGAGGTAGTATGCCCACATACCAAGGATGAAGAAGTGTTTGTTTTTGGAAATCCTCCGTATTTGGGAACAAAATGGCAAACGATTAGTCAAAAAGAAGATGTAGATTTTGTAATGCCGGATAACAAATGTCGTAGAACTTTAGATTATATTTCTTGTTGGTTTGTTCTTGGAGCTAAATACGTGAAAGGCTCAAAAGCTAAATATGCTTTTGTTAGTACAAATTCTATATGTCAAGGAGAACAAGTAGCTGCTCTTTGGCCGCAAATTTCAAAGGATGATGTTTGTATTGATTTTTGTTATCTGCCATTTAAATGGAGTAATAATGCAAAATATAATGCTGGAGTAACATGTGTTATTATTGGTTTAGGTTGGAATTCAACTAAAAATAAGTACATTTATGCGGATAAATGTAAAAAAGTAAGTAACATTAATTATTATTTGTTAGATGCCCCTAATGTTATAGTAGAACATCGTACTAGTCCGCTTTCTGAATTGCCAATTATGCGTAAAGGAAGTCAGCCTACTGATGGAGGCTTTTTACTTATGGATAAAGAAGAACGTAATGAATTTGTATTGGAAAACCAAAAGTTGGCTCCATATATAAGACAATATATGGGAGCCGATGATTTGATAAATGGTAAGTTGCGTTATTGTTTATGGCTAAAAGAATGTCCAGAAGATCTAATGTCATCTTGTGATAAACTTATTGTTCGATTAAAGAATGTGGCAAATATTCGAAGTAATAGTACTAAGGAACTTACAAGAAAATGGGCTTTAAAGCCACATTTATTTACTGAGGATAGGCAACCTGATATGGAATACTTGATGTTACCAGTAGTTTCTTCAGAAAAAAGGCAATATATTCCAATGGCTTATATTGATTCTACAGTGATAGCTAATACAAATTCCCAAATGATACCTGATGCGCCGATTTATGTATTTGGAGTGCTTACTTCATTGATTCATTCAGTTTGGATGAAGGCTGTTTGTGGAAGATTGGAAATGCGTTTTGCTTATTCCGCAAGTGTTGTTTACAACACTTTCCCCTTCCCATCTATCTCCGACACCAAGAAGTCTGAGATAGAAGAGGCGGCAACGAATGTGCTTCTGGCTCGTGAAAACTATCCCGAGAAGACGCTTGCAGATCTTTACGACCCTGAAAAGATGCCGGAGGATTTGCGTGCTGCACATGAGAAACTAGATGCCATCGTAGAAAGCTGCTATCCTGGCGCTCCGTTCCCAAATGATGAGGCTCGATTGGAATGCCTCTTCAAACTCTATGAGAAAATGACAGCTAACAAGTAATAATTTGAATGGCTTATGAACAAGATAAATGATAATATCGTTGATATCAAGTATCAGCAAACAGGTAAATCGAGTAATACCAATGAACTCGGTATGCGAGAGATGCAAGCCAAGGCTTACGAAGTCCGCAACCATCGCTTTCTGCTTATCAAGGCACCACCGGCATCTGGCAAGAGTCGCGCCTTGATGTTCATCGCTCTGGATAAACTGAATAATCAGGGCATCAAGAAGGTAGTAGTGGCTGTACCGGAAAAGAGTATCGGCCGCTCTTTTCAAAACACCGACCTGATGAAGTATGGCTTCTTCGCCGATTGGAGGGTGGCACAACAGTATAATCTTTGCGATAATAATCTTTGCGATACTACCGACGAGAAAGTTAAGGCGGTACGCTTTAAAAATTTCTTCCATCAAGATAAAAACAATATCCTGGTTTGCGCCCATGCCACACTAAGAAACGGCATGAAGGAAATAAGTGACGAGGAGTTTAATGATTGCCTCTTGGCGATAGATGAGTTCCATCATACAAGTGCTGATGTGAACAGCGGATTGGGCGATATTGTGCGCCGGGTGATGAATAATTCCACCGGTCATATTGTTGCCATGACGGGCAGTTACTTCCGAGGCGATGGTGTTCCGGTATTGAGGGCAGAGGATGAGGCCCGTTTCTTCCCGGTAACCTACAACTATTATCAGCAACTCAACGGTTATCGCTATCTCAAGAACCTCGTCCTGGGCTATCACTTCTATCACGGCAGTTATCTCGACCATATTGCCGAGGTGCTGGATACTACCAAGAAGACCATCATCCATATTCCGAGTGTCAACTCCCGAGCATCCAGCGGTTTGGGTAAATACACGGAGGTGGATGAAATCATCAAGATTATCGGTAAGGTAGAGGAACGGGATTACAACAATGGCGGCATCTATCACATCAGAACCAAGGACGGCAGACTGCTGAAGGTTGCCGATCTGGTGGAAGACCACGCCGAGACCCGCAATCTGGTGCAGGGATATTTGCAGCGGATAAAGAAGCGTGATGATGTAGATATTATCATCGCTCTGGGTACTGCCAAGGAAGGTTTCGACTGGCAATGGTGTGAGGAATGTCTGACCATCGGTGTGCGTGGCTCGCTGACCGAAGTGGTGCAGATTATCGGAAGATGCACCCGTGATTGCGAAGGCAAGGAAACCGCCAAGTTTGTGAACATGATAGGAATGCCTGATGCCAATCAGCCCGATGTGAAGGTGGCGGTGAACGACTTTCTGAAAGCCATTACCGCATCGCTTCTGATGGAGCAGGTGATGGCGCCTAGTTGGCATTTCAAGACGGTGAAGGATGTGGATAGTGATGAGGGTAGTCCGCTGGATGTCCGTACCCTGGTAATAGAGGGCTTGAAACCTTTGTCGAGCGAGAAGACGAAGATGATTGTAGAGGAGCAGTTGGATGATTTGAAGGCTTCTATCTTGCAAGACGAACTGGTGGTGAAAGCCATCAGCGGAAGTACTACGGCTGAAAACATCACCAAAACGCTCATTCCGAAAGTGATTCGTGAAAAGTATCCGGATTTGAGCGAGGACGAAGTGGAAGAAGTTCGCCAGCGCCTGCTGCTTGATACCCTTGTCAAGGGTGGTGAAGTGGTGGATGATAAGGGAAATCCTATCGACTTCGATGCTTCGGCAAACGATGAGGAGAAGGAGTCGGAAGGTAATCGCCTCATCAAACTGGCAAACCGAATGATTAACATCGACCAGTTGAGCATCAATCTGATTGATTCCATCAACCCTTTCCAGCGTGCTTACGAAGTGTTGTCGAAGAATGTGGATAAGCAGACCCTGAAGATTATCCAGGACACGATGGCTGAACAGAAATTCGATATGACCATCGAACAGGCGATGATGCTATTCAAGGGGCCCTATAAGCGATGGGTGGCAGAGCATGACGGTCTGCGCCCAGACATCAACGACCCTGACCCGAAGGTAAGGGAACTGGCTGCTGCATTCCAGAAACTCAAGAACCTGAAGATTCGAAAAATGATGGGATTGGAGTATGAGCCGGAAAAGTAACATTCAACATTAACATAAATGGATTGGCCAGAAGAATTATTAGAGATATTTGATGACCCCTTGTTGGCGGATGTACGTCCGAAACCGAAGGCATCGACGCCCGATGACAGGCTGGCACAGAAATTGCTTGAAATCAACAAGTGGGTGGCAGAGCATGGTAGCGAACCTACAGCAGATGGTAGCTTGAAAGAAAAGTTGCTTGCTGCATCGCTCAAGGCTCTGCGAACCAAGGCAACAGATAGCCTCAGACAGTATGATGAGTATCAACTGTTGGGATAGGCTATAGTTTTTCACCTTATTATATATATAGTGATATGGATATTGATAAAGAATTAGAAGATATATTCAGCGACCCTTTGATGGATGTTTCCTATCAGGAGGCAAAACTCTTCGATGTGCCTGCCGACATGAAAGGCGTGATGGCTCAGAAGAAGGATGCGCCCGACCATGTGGCACAAAGAAAACTGTGTGAGAATTTCGCACAGTTTAAGCCGCTCTTCGAACAGGTGCATCAGGATTTGAAGACCGGGAAGCGACAGTTGCAGAGAATCTCGAAGACGATGAGCTTATTGGCTGGACGCTATTATCTTGTAGATGGTCAGACGGTTTTGTTATATGAGATTATTGAGAAGAAAAAGGGTACTAATGGTTTGCCCGATGGCAGAACCCGCTGTATCTATGAAAATGGTACGGAGTCGGATATCTATCTCCAGACACTTCGCAAGAGTGTGGTGGCAAGTGGTTATGCCATCACCGAAACTCTGGAGGAGACGGATGCTCATTTCTTCAATCCTGAGGATGTGAAGCAGGAAGACCAGGTGACGGGGTATATCTACGTGCTTCGTTCGAAATCAGAGAATCCGGAAATTCGTAACATCAAGAATCTATATAAAATAGGTTTCTCTACGAATCGGGTAGAGGAACGTGTGGCAAATGCCGAGCACGAGCCTACTTATCTGATGGCACCTGTAGAGATTGTAAGCACTTACAAGATAGTGAACATGCACTCCCAGAAGTTTGAGGACCTGGTGCATCAGGTGTTGCAGACGGTGAACTTCCGTTTCAGGGTGGCTGATGATAAGGGAGAGATGCATGAGGCTACGGAATGGTATCAGGTTCCGCTGGAAATCATCGACAGTATCATTCAGAAAATCATGAATGGCACTATCATCTACTTTTCCTACAATAAGGAACAGCAATGTCTGGAGCAGCGGATAGAGAAAAAGCCATCGCAGTTAAATCTGTCGGGCTTGAAGGTTTTGACGCTGATTATCGAGAAACAGTATTTCGAGGAGATTGTATCTGGTGTGAAGACCGAGGAGTACCGTTCGCTGAAGCAGACCACGCTTAACAAATATACTTATATTGATGAGGCTGATGGCAAGCGTTATCTCCGTCGTTTTGATGCGATAATGTTTTATGTGGGTTATCATTCGGATAGGGATAGTGCCGTGGTTCAGGTATTGGATACTACCTATGAGGATGGCTTGGTAACTTATCATCTCGGAAAGGTATTGGAGGTGATAAGAGGAAAGGAAAATAAATAAAACAGTTGAAAACCAATAGTTTAAGGTCGCAAATTGTGACCTTAAACGCTATTTCTATGTGTTCTAATATAGAGTGTTATACGAAGCTTTTGCCCTTACAGGGCGCATTGCTGACTGCGAGTGTACCCAGGGCGCTGCCCTGGGCTAAGAGCTTTTGGGCTTTCAGCCCGTTCCTGAACCACCTGCAATGTTCTATTTTATGTTAGATCTTTCGAGTATTGTGCGCATAGCACGGTAGCGAGGATCTTTTTTGATGTCTCGCTTGGGACTAATATCATATTTGCGCTCTGTTTCGTCTGCCATTTCTTGGAAACGACGAGCCGCCTCACCATAGAGTGTTGGTATTGCTTTTATTGGATAAGCCATAATCCTTCTGCCTTTAATTCTTCTATAAATTCTTCAAAATCTGTAGCCTTGCCTGTCCTTTCGTATTCCGCTTCAATGACTTCAATCCTAGCCACGGCTTCTTCTTCATTAGCCGGATGCCAGCCAATTGGATATCTTTTCTCCTTCATAAGCTCTTTCCTTTATAGTTTTCTTTTGAATTGTCTGATCAGATATCTAGGGCTTATTCTCATATCCCATAAATCTACGAAAATGACGAGGTCGTTGGCTTCGTCGTAGCGATAGATAATCTTCCAATTCTCCTTGATAATCGCACTATGGTAAGGGCGGTGGAATCGCTTAAGCAATGGTTCTCTGGGTGAAGAAAGAGGATGAAGCATCAGGCGATGCTTGATGTCTTTATACTCATTATGGAATCGCTTTACTGTGGTCTTACCGAATTCTACTAATCCATAGTCGATAACAGTCTTTAATTCCTTTTTGAAATAAAGTGTTAATCTTATGCTAGCCATGGATATTGTGCAATTAGTTCTCTTTCAAAATCTTCAGCATCAATATATTGCCCATTCTCATACTCCGCCTCAATAGCTTCAATCCTAGCCACGGCTTCTTCTTCATTAGCCGGATGCCAGCCAACAGGAATCTTGTTCCAGTCAAAATCTTCTTCTGCACATTCATCCTCGGGAAGTGCTATGGCGGCATTTCCGTGATAGGCTGGTGCAGGCTCTGCAGCGAAAGCTGCATCTCTCTGCTCTTCTGGCAATGTATATCTTTTCTCTTTCATAAGCTTGCGTATTTTATCTGCTGCAAATTTACGATTATTATCTGAATCATGCAAGAAAAATGGGAGAAATGTTTTATAAAGTATCTTATAATCAAGGTTTTTGCTCTTTATTGGGCTTGGGGACGGTTCTGAAAAAAAAAGTCACAATACCTAGCTGATAGAGCTGGGTATTGTGACTTTGCTTTTTGTTATATGTGTTTATTCGAAAATAATCACTAAATCTTAGTGGTGTTTCAAATCACACGCAGCCTGCTCATAGTCGATGAGATGATCGATGGTAGGGTGGTCGCCGCAGATTTCGCAGGATGCACGCTTCTTTACCTTGATGGTGCGGAAGTTCATCGTCTTGGCATCGAAGGTGAGCAATCGGTCGGTGAGCAGTTCGCCCACACCGAGGAAGTACTTCAACGCCTCGGCAGCCTGGATGGTTCCGAGCATACCAGCGATGGCACCAAGGACTCCTGCCTGGCTACTGGTAGGAACAGCGCCTGCTGGAGGTGGCTCCTTGAAGAAACAACGGTAACAAGCCGTGCCTGGAAGATGGGTGAAGGTCTGCCCCTGGAATCTCAGGATGCCGCCATGCGAGAATGCCTTGCCCAGTCGCACACAGGCATCATTGATGAGGAACTTCACCGGGAAGTTGTCGGTGCAATCAATGACGAAATCCCATGGCTTGATGATTTCCTCGGCATTGTCTGAGGCGAGGAAGGTATGGTAGGTTGTTACCTCCACATCAGGATTGATGGCAATCATCTTCTCCTTGGCGCTTTCCACCTTAGGGGTGTTCAAGTCCTTGGTCTGGTGGATGACCTGTCGTTGCAGGTTGCTGAGGTCAACCACATCGGCATCCACGATACCGATATGTCCCACGCCAGCCGCAGCGAGGTAGAGGGCAACTGGGGAACCCAATCCTCCGGCACCAATGATGAGCACCTTGGCATTGAGGAGCTTTTCCTGCCCCTGGAGGCCTACATCCTGAAGGAGGATGTGGCGGCTGTATCTTTCTATCTGTTCTTCTGTTAAATCTATCATTTTATAGTACTTTATGTCTTTTTTCTTTAGTAAAAAATTACTTTGTATAGCAGTTTATGCTCATACAGCAGTATAGAAAAAGGTCGCAAACAATTAACAGCTTGCGACCTTTGATATTCTTTATAAGAACCCGAATTATAATCCCGAATCTGGAAGTATAATTCTCTAATTCTCAAATTCTTGATTTACTCGATAACCACGAGTGCATCCTCTTCGAGCACAGCCTGACCAGGCTTAACGCAGATAGCAGTAACCTTACCATCCTTCTCAGCCTCGATGTTGTTCTGCATCTTCATAGCTTCGAGAACGACAACAGTATCACCTGCCTTTACCTCCTGACCAACAGCTACCTCGATGCTGGTGATAGTACCAGGGAGAGGAGCCTTTACAGCGTTGGCTGTATTTACGTTGGCAGCTGGAGTAGCCTCAGCATCATCAGATGCAGCAGCTGGCTGACCAAGCACAACCTTCTTCTTCTCTGGCTCAGCCTCCTGTTCCATCTCAACCTTGTAAGCTTCGCCATTCACGTTCACGCTTGCGATGTTACCCTCAACAGCGTCAATTTGAACCTTGTATTCTTTTCCGTCAATTGTATATTTAAACTCTTTCATTTCTATTACATTATGGTTTAGCTGTTAAACTCAGGAACTTGGCGTTCCACATCGTCTGACGTGGCTTGATAGTGATGATGCCAGGCTCCTTGTCGTGTACGTTATTGCCCTGATACTCATAGAGTGCCATGGCAATTGCAGCATAAATATTCTTATCCATTTATTCTAATGTTTAATTATATCATTACATTGGCATACAGCCATGCTTCTTAGCTGGCAAGCTCTGACGCTTGGTAGCGAGCTGAGCCAAACCACGGCAGATGCGGAAACGGGTGTTACGTGGCTCGATGACATCATCGATGTAACCATACTGAGCTGCCTGATATGGATTAGCAAACTTGTCAGTATACTCCTGCTCCTTCTCAGCCAGGAATGCCTTAACATCCTCGCCAGCTTCCTTCTTAGCCTTAGCTTCCTTACCACAGAGAACGGCAACGGCACCGCTGGCACCCATTACAGCAATCTCTGAAGATGGCCAAGCGAAGTTCAAGTCGGCACGCAACTGCTTGCAACCCATCACGATGTGGCTACCACCATAGCTCTTACGCAATGTGATAGTAATCTTTGGCACGGTAGCCTCGCCGTAAGCGTAGAGCAACTGTGCACCGTGAAGGATGACAGCGTTGTACTCCTGACCTGTACCTGGCAAGAATCCTGGTACGTCAACGAGAGAAACGATAGGAATATTGAAGGCATCGCAGAAACGGACGAAGCGTGCTGCCTTGCGGCTAGCGTTTACATCGAGTACACCTGCGTAAGCTGCTGGCTGGTTGGCTACGATACCAACGCTCTGACCATTGAAGCGGGCGAAACCAGTGATGATGTTTTTGGCGAACTTAGGCTGAATTTCGAAGAACTCTCCGTTATCGGTTACAGCACCAATCACCTTATACATATCGTATGCCTGGTTTGGATCGTCTGGGATAATCTCGTTCAGAGTATCGTCCATGCGGTCGATAGGGTCTGTGCACTCTACGCGTGGAGCCTCTTCTGTATTGTTACTAGGGATGTAAGAGAGCAGGCTTTTGATCATCTCGATAGCCTCTTCCTCAGTCTTAGCAGCGAAGTGGGTTACACCACTCTTGGTTGCGTGAACAGATGCACCACCGAGGTGCTCTGCATCGATGTCCTCACCAGTTACGGTCTTGACAACCTTAGGACCAGTCAGGAACATGTAAGAAGTCTGCTCCTTCATGATGATGAAGTCGGTCAAACCTGGAGAGTAAACGGCACCACCGGCGCAAGGGCCCATGATAGCAGAAATCTGTGGGATGACACCAGAAGCGAGGATGTTGCGCTCGAAAATCTCACCGTAACCAGCGAGGGCGCAGATACCTTCCTGAATACGAGCACCACCAGAATCGTTCATGCAGATAACAGGTGCACCCATAGTCATAGCCATATCCATTACCTTGCAGATTTTCTGTGCCATAGTCTCAGAGAGTGAACCACCATTTACGGTGAAGTCCTGAGCATATACGTAAACCAGACGGCCGGCTATAGTAGCGCTACCAGCTACAACACCATCACCGAGGTACTGCTTCTTCTCCATGCCAAAGTTAGTGCAACGATGCAACTTGAACATATCATACTCCTCGAAACTGCCGGCATCTACCAGCATTTCGATACGCTCACGAGCGGTATATTTGCCACGTGCATGCTGCTTCTCGATGGCCTTCTCGCCACCGCCAAGACGAGCCTGTTCGCGCTTAGCGATCAGCTCCTTAATCTTTTCTACTTGTTTGCTCATAATTGATTATTATGTATTATTTCTTTATTCTTTATAGAATGGTTTCCTGAATCCATGGGATGAGCGGACGAACCGACATCGCATAATTCGGGCGCAAAGATACGAAAAAAACCGCAGATAGCGCACTATCTACGGTTAAATATTTAGAATAATGTGAAAAATCACTATTATTTGGTCCTAAAATTCCAAAAGAATGCGGGCATTGAGCTGTCTGCCGGTAAGATAATTAGGTACGGCGTATTGCTGACCGGTTACATCTGTCACCCAGTAATAGCTGTTTACGTTGTCTATGCCGAAGAGGTTGAGACAATCTACCCCCAGCATCACATTCTTCAGGAAGGTCTTCTTCTCCCGGTGGCTGTTGTCGAGCAGCTGATAGCTCATACCGATATCTGCACGGCGATAGGCAGTGGCACGGAAACTGTTGGTCTCCAGCTCTCTGTGGGGTGCTGCAAAAGGAAGACCATCGGCAAAGGCGAGTTTCAAAGACATGCGCCATTTCTTGCTGCCCGGGAAATAATCGGTGAAGAAGAGGTTTACGGCATAGCGCTGGTCGGTAGGCAAAGGGATGCTCTTGCCACCCAGTTTCATCTTTGTATCCATGAGCGAAAGACTGAGCCAGGAATCGGTACCCGGAACAAATTCTCCGTAGAGCTTGAAGTCGAGTCCTGCCGCATGACCGCTGCATTCGTTCTGTCCGTAATAAACTACTTTCACGTTACTAACCGAATAAGGAACCAGATTGCCCAAAGCCTTGTAATAGGCTTCGGCGGAGAATTTATAGCGTTGGTCTCCTAGCTTGAACCTATAGTCGTAGCCGGCGATGAAGTGGATGCTTCGCTGGCTCTTGATTTTCTTGTTCAGCGATGCGATGGTTATGCCGTTCACCGTAGATGTATCTCTCAATTCCTTGAAGAATGGAGCCTGATAATACAGACCTGCCGCAAAACGGAGAGTTGTATTCTCATGGTTGGCTGGTATGATGGCGAGCGACAGACGAGGACTCACGATGGTTTCTCTGTTGAAATTCCAATGACTCATTCTGATACCATAGTTCAGGGTGTAATGTGTCTGTCTGTTCCCGGTACTGTCGGCTCTTCCTCCCGAAAAACGGTAGGTGTCCTGGATGTAAGCTTCCATTCGGTTGGCATTCAGTTCGTTGCGAGCCTTCAGTGAATAAACCATATAGAGGTCTTTGCCATTGTGAGGAATACTGTATCCTGCGGAATCGCGCATCTCATATTCTACAGAATTCTCCTCGATATGTTCACGCTTCAGACTTACTGCGGCCTCCATCTGATGTTTCTTCACCTTGTGCTTGAGCATCAGTTTGGCGCTCATCACGCAGGCTGTGAGATAGTTTCGGGCATGTTCGAAATAGGTACCTACACCCAGGTTTTCTGAAGTCTCGGTTTCGTCGAGCCAGTATTGTCCCTGAATGTCATATTTCTCCTGTTCCTTGGTATAGAAAGCACTGCCCAGAAGCGAGAGACTGGTGTTGGCTGTAAACTGTCGGGTAATGCCGAGTGTACCGAAGTAGGTGAGGAAGCGGTCTTTCTCCTGACCGTCAAAATATACTCTGAAGCTCTTTACGTTTTCCATTGTTCCGAACTTCGTTTCTCGGTCTTCCGGTTCGAAGTTGTAGTGATTATCAGAGATGTAGCCTATGAAGTCAAGCTTCCAGCGTTTGTTGGGCTGGTAACTCAGATAGGTCTGATAGTCCAGATAGTTTGGCTTGTATTCGCCTTTGGTTTCCATCGAACCGAGCAGGTAAGAGGTAGTTTTGTAGCGCACGCTGTTGAGCCATGAAAGTTTCTGGGTTCCCAGACCGATGTATGCGTCAGCACCCAGCAGACTGGCAGCCAGACTGCCTTCAACCACCGGCTTCTTGCTTTTTGCTTTCAGGGTTTTGTAGGTGATGTCGAGAGCCGAACTCATCTTGTCTCCGTATTTGGCAGCATATCCTCCGGTTGAGAAACCGATTTTATCTACCATATAAGGGTTGATGACGGAGAGGCCTTCCTGCTGTCCGCTGCGAACCAGGAATGGGCGGAATACTTCTACGTTGTTGATGTATACTGAGTTCTCATCGAAGGCTCCGCCACGCACATTGTATTGCGAAGAGAGTTCGTTGTGGGTACTCACGCCAGCCTGTTGCTGAACCAGACTTTCCACCCCATTTCCGTTGGCAGATGGCGTCATCTTCATGTCCTTAGTCTTCAGCTCCTGTATCTGGTCCGACTGTATTTTCTCTCCCTTGATATTCACCTCATCGAGGGTGGTGGATGCTTCGCGAAGTACCACCTGCAGGGTTTGTTTTCCTCGCGGTCTTCTCAGCACTTTTGTTTTTGTCTTGAAGCCGATATATGAGAATTTTACAACCACGCTGTCTGCAGAATGCAGTTTGAGGCTATAGTCTCCCTTGAGCGAAGTAACGGCAGTCTTTCCCTGGCTAGCCACCGAAACGATGGCAAACTCCAGTGGCTGGTTGTTCTCGTCTACCACTTTGCCGTGAAGGGTAAACTCCTGCGCCATCATCTTTATAGTTGCGATGAGGCATATTGTGAGTATCAATAATCTATTTTTCATACTTTTATTAACGAGAAAAACTGAAAAATATTGTAGATGGTTGCAAGTTTTGATGAATGTCACTGGTTGTAATGCATTTGCGTCAGCCAGATTTGGCAGTCATGACGAGACCATAACTACATCAACCTTTATGATTGATGTAGCAAAGATACATTCTTTTCTGTTTCATAGCTATGCGATTTGTGACAATTGTGTGGATTCGGGAAATAAAGTTGGCAAAAATTATATTTTTATGCCTTATCTTGAAATTCGAAGAAATATTTCCGAAGAATAGAAAATTATCTCCGAAGGATAAAATAATATCTCCGATAAATAGGAAAATATCTCCGAAGGATAAAATGATATCTCCGAAAGAGAATTGTCTCCTGATTATATATCCCGGCACAGATTGCTGCAGATGATTTTCTGTTGCATGCAGAACAGAATTTTGGATGTGATTTTTGGGAGGTGAAGGTGAAGGGTGTATTTTTACTCTTTATATTATATTCTTTTTTTTAGGGTTTTTCCGATTTTTGACCCTAGGGTCTTTTTCGGTTTTTACCCTAATCCTTCACGCGTATATATAAAAAAAGAGTTTTCAAACCTTCACCCTTCACCTTTTTGGCGATTCTTTTGATGATCAGAGAGTTACGGGTGAAGGGTGGTGAAGGCACTTCTTTGCTTTCTTTAAACACTTTTTTGCATTTGGGCATTCTAAGGAGAGTTTGGTTGGGAAAGGAGAAATATGAACTTGTTTAGGAAAAGAGAAAGGAGATTATAAAAAAAGCCCGATAAAAGTCACTTTTATCGGGATGGAATTGTTATGATTATTTACTTGTTAAATGCATAGAACAAACCATCATTCATAGCCATGCGGACCTGGTATAAACCATTGGCATCTGCTGGGACGTTGATCTTCTCGCCACTTGGCAAGCAAGCCTGGATGCTGCCATCCTCGTTGAAGCTGAAAAGCTCACGGATATCGCCATCCTTGCTGTATGACCAACTCTTGTGCTTCTTGTCGAACACAAAGTATGATTTCTCACCATCTGGGTCGGTAATCTCGTAGCCATTCTTCAATGTCTTGATGGCATACATGCGACCATCCTTACCCATTACGTCCTTAGTAGTTCCTACCTGGCCAATCACCTTGTTGCCTGTCCAGAACTCGATAGAGTTGAGAACGAGAAGGTCTGCAACTGAACATACTGCGTAAGCTGGAGAGATAAGCACGAAGATAATCTCGTTTACAAACTTGTTGTCTGTTGCTCTCTTGTTCCAGTTAAGTACGGAATTTGTCAGACTAAATGAGCCGATGCAAGAACTGAAAGTCAAGGCGCCCAACAGGACTGCGATGACAGGTTTAGTTAAATTTTTCTTCATAGTCATAAATTAATTTATATGTTGAGTATCTTTTACTTCGCAGACTCAAACTCGCGCAAGAAACGAGTATCGTTCTCAGAGAAGAGACGAAGGTCGCTCACGCGATATTTCAAGTTGGTGATACGCTCAACACCCATTCCGAAGGCATAACCCGTATAGACATTGCTGTCGATACCGCAAGCCTCAAGATCATGAGGGTCAACCATACCGCAACCTAAAATCTCAACCCATCCGGTATGCTTGCAGAAGTTGCAACCCTTACCGCCACAGATGTTGCAGGAGATATCCATCTCGGCACTGGGCTCTGTGAATGGGAAGTAGCTAGGACGGAGACGAATCTTGGTATCTGCACCAAACATCTCACGGGCAAAGGTAAGGAGCACCTGCTTGAGGTCGGTGAAACTTACGTTCTTATCTACATAGAGACCTTCTACCTGATGGAAGAAACAGTGAGCGCGGGCGCTGATAGCTTCGTTACGGTAAACGCGGCCTGGGCAGAGCACACGGATAGGTGGCTCATGGGTTTCCATATAGTGAGCCTCGTCGCCTGAAGTATGGCTGCGGAGGAGCACATTCTTGGTAACATCGTCAGAGTTGGTCTTCTCTATAAAGAAGGTGTCCTGCATATCGCGGGCTGGGTGGTCGGCAGCAAAGTTGAGCATCGTAAATACGTGCTTGTCGTCATCTACCTCAGGACCCTGGAAAAGGGTAAAGCCCATGCGAGCGAAAATGTCGATAATCTGATTCTTCACTACGGTGAGTGGATGGCGGGTACCGAGTGCTACAGGGTAGGCGGTACGGGTCAAGTCGATATCATCGCTTGATGCCTCGGCTTCTTCCATCTGCTCCTTCAGTCCGTTGATCTTCTCAAGGGCTGCGTTCTTCAGTTCGTTGATTTTTACTCCAACCTCTTTCTTCTGGTCGGCTGGCACTGTGCGGAAGTCGGCCATAAGGGCGTTAATCTCGCCCTTTTTGCTCAGATACTTGATTCGAAGCTGCTCTACTTCTTCTGCGTTTTGGGCAGTCAAAGTGCTCACTTCTTTCAAGAGTTCGTCTATTTTTTCTAATAACATATCTATATTTTTATCTTTTTTGACTGCAAAGATAACATTTTTTGCTTAAAAGATGAAATAATTCAAAAGAAAGTTGTACTTTTGCATGGAAAATTTGAGAAATTTAATAGGTTTATGAAAAAACTCTGTTTATTAACGGTGTTAATGGCGGTGCTTACCATCATTTGTTTCACGTCTGTGGGATGTACAGACAAGAAGCCTGCGCCTGCCATTGATTCGGCTTCATCCGACTCGGTGATTGCCGACACCCAAGCGATGGACTCTACTGAACAGCTGATAGAGGAGACTCCGATGCCAAAGGCGGCTGACGAGCTTTTTGATGATTTCGTGTTTAATTTTGCAGCTAACAGAAAGTTGCAGAAAAGTCGTATTGTCTTCCCGCTGCCGGTATATCACGGTAAGAAACTGACCAAGAAGATAGAAAAAAATCATTGGAAGATGGAGCATTTCTTCATGCGCCAGGATTATTACACGCTGATTTTTGATAATCAGAAACAGATGAAACTGATGAAGGATACTACTATCGATCATGTAGTAATAGAAAAGGTGTTCTATAGTAGAAAGACAGTTCAGCAGTTTGTGTTTAATCGCATCAATGGTCAGTGGATGATGACTAGCATCTGCTACGTGCCTATGTATCAGAATAATAATGCCAGTTTCCTGAAGTTTTACGGACATTTTGCTACTGATACCGCTTTCCAGGCTCGCCATATCCATAATCCGGTGAAGTTTACCGGTCCTGATCCTGATGATGATTTCAGTACGATGACAGGCGATATAGACCCGGAAACATGGCCTGCCTTTGCGCCTCAACTGCCTCACGGCGTGATTTACAATATAATCTATGGTCAGAAATATACCGAGAGCAACCGGAAAATCTTCGTGATTCGTGGTATTGCCAATGGTATGGAAACCTCTCTTACTTTCAAAAAGATTGGAGGAAAATGGGAACTGATCAAACTGAATATGTAGCTTTTTAGTTAGTAGTAATAGTTTAACCAGATATGAAGGATATTCGTAACTATGGCCTTTTGGCTCACAATACATTCGGGATTGATGCTAAATGCAGCAGATTTCTGGAGTATGAATCGGTAGAGGAAGCCCGACAGATAGTGGGCTTGCTGACAGAGGCAGATCAGCCACTGCTCATTTTGGGCGGTGGTAGCAATCTCTTGCTGACCGGTGATTATGCTGGTACAGTGCTCCATTCGGCTATTATGGGTATTGAGGTTCTTGACAACAAGACTTTGGCAGCTGCAGAGGGGGATGATGCTTTGTGCAATCCGGATTGGGTATTCCTTTCCTGTGGTAGTGGTGAGGTGTTTGATGATGTGGTAGCTTATGCCGTAGAGCATGGCTATCATGGAGCTGAAAATCTGAGTATTATTCCGGGTGAAGTAGGTGCCAGTGCGGTTCAGAATATTGGTGCCTATGGTGTGGAAGCCAAGGATATTATATATAAGGTGGAAGCGGTTGAGATAGCTACGGGCAGGGTAGTGGTGTTTGATAATGCTGACTGCGAGTATAGTTACCGTCAGAGTAAATTTAAGCATGAGTGGAAGGATAAGTATCTGGTGACGCATGTGATTTACCGTTTGCAGAAGACCTTCCGTCCGGATCTGGATTATGGTAATATCCGTTCTGCGCTCGAGGCTAAGTGTATTGCTGAGCCTACAGCCCAGCAACTTCGTGATGTCATCATAGAAATTAGAGAGGCAAAATTGCCTGATCCTAAGGTGTTGGGTAATGCAGGCAGTTTCTTTATGAATCCTATTGTAGAGAAGGCTAAGTACGAAGAACTGGCTGCTCTTTATCCGGGTATGCCTCATTATACAATCGATGATTCTCATGAAAAGATTCCGGCTGGTTGGATGATTGATCAGTGTGGCTGGAAGGGGAAGAGTCTGGGACGGGCCGGTGTGCATGATAAGCAGGCACTGGTGCTAGTGAATCGTGGCGGCGCTACGGGTGAGGAAATCGTAAAACTCTGTAAGACCATCCAGGAGGATGTGAAGCAGAAGTTTGGCATAGAGATTCATCCGGAAGTGAATGTTAAGTGAAGAATTCTGTTGTTTTCAGAAAATATTTGATAATTAATGAAGGTAACTTTGTTAGGTACAGGCACATCGGGCGGTGTTCCTTCGTTGGGATGTAACTGTGAAGTGTGCCGAAGTACGGATCCGCATGATAAAAGATTGCGCAGTGCAGCAATGATAGAAACGGAGAATACCCGTATTCTGATAGATGCCGGACCTGATATCCGACAGCAGTTGTTGCGTGTGCCTTTCAGAAAGATAGATGGCGTCCTGATTACGCATATCCATTACGACCATGTTGGTGGTATAGATGATTTGCGCCCTTTCTGTATCTTTGGTGATATTAATATCTATGGCGATGAAATCGTTACTGCGGGGCTGCCTCATACGATGCCTTACTGCTTTCCGAAGAATGCAGAAAAACTCTATCCGGGAGCTCCTAAACTCAAATTGCATACCATTCATCCGCATGAGCATTATCAGATAGGTGACATTGAGTTTCTTCCTATCCGTGTGATGCACGATAAGATGCCTATTCTCGGCTATCGGTTTGGTAAGTTTGCCTATATTACTGATATGAAATCTATGGGTGATGAAGAATATGCTTATTTGGAAGGTGTGGAAACACTCGTAATTAACGCACTCAGATTTGAGAAAACACATCACAGTCATCAGCTTGTATCTGATGCTATTGAGGTGTCGCGCAGGATAGGAGCAAAACATACTTATTTTATCCATGTGACTCATCAGATAGGTTTTCACGATGAGGCGAATAAAAGGCTGTCCGAAGGCTTTGAATTTGGCTTCGATGGAATGGAGGTATATGTAGGAAATAGATGAATTTTTATTGAAAAAGGTTTAAAAATAGGTTGGTAAAAGTTAATTAAATTGAACTGATAAGTCTTTTGCTAAGAAAAATTTGCGAGTATCATAGATTATTTCTATATTTGCATGTGTGTTTTTCATAGTATTAGATTTAAGGTTAACAAGGTATTGGGGTCGCAGCGGCGACCCTTTTTTGTTTTTATCCCCTTTGGGATGACTAAAAAATGCCTTTTTCCAAGGCATCTTTCCTTTCCCCAAAACGGTATATGATTCATCTCTTCCGAGGTTTGAATCTCCGGTAAAGTTTCCAAGCCAACAGTGCACCGTCGAATGCTCCTGCTCCCACCTGCAGCAAACTCTGCAGTCGCTTGCTAGGACTCGCATTGCGTGACAGGATTTCAGGTTTTGTGAAAATCGAGTTCCATAAAGTCTGAATCTTGGCATCATCGGCATCAATTTCCTTGCGTATCGCCTCTTTTTTGAGTCGGATATCGTTTAAGGAATTATATTCTGTGGTTTCTGAATGATTTGTCATGTTGCGAAAAGGAGATTATTTTTCCATTAAGAGGCTGGCCAGAAATCTGACCAATGGTCTCTCGATCCACTTATGGCGGAAAATTACAAATAATATTAATATAAATAGGTATACTGCAGCAACAATGCAGAATCCGAAAGTCAGACTACCTATTAAGCCTGCCAATGCAAAAGCAGCGCCAAAGGATAGGTAAATGAGGGTAAGCGTAAGTAAGCCCAGGAGTACCACCGTCATGGTGATGACTGTAAGCAGGCGTACCACCTTATCCACAACATCGAGCTTCAGAAATTCGCTCTGAAGCCCGATGTAATGTTTAAGCACCTCAATGAGCTGCCCGATAGTTTCTACATTTTTATCGTTAGAGAACATCATGATAGGTGATGATTAAACCTCAGGAGCTGCGTCCTTGATATCGTCAACCAGATCATCAACGTCCTTACGGCTCAACTTGATGTCGTGCTTCTTGCAGAAATCGTCTACTGCACCTGCAATCTTACTACGTGTATCCTCACCCTTCTCAGGAGCGAAAATCAAACCGAGTGCTGTACCAGCGATAGCACCGCCGAGGAAAGCACCAATGTAACCTAATGTTTTCATATGCTATAAATTTTAAACGTTAAACGATTATATTCTTGTCATTTTCATTTGACAATGCAAATATACTAAATTCTCTTTAAAAAACAAGCCTTTTAGCCTTAATTTTTCATTAAAAAATGTTTTAATAGCCTTATTTAACAAACTTTAGGCGGTATATTCTTCGTTTTTCGGGCATTTTTTTGTATTTTCGCAGAGTAAAAAACGCATAATGCGAAATTTATATTGAATGAACAACAATAATAAACAATAAAACGAATAAGAATTATGAAGAAAATTACAGTATTAAGCATGGGAATGTGCGCAGTTTTGGCGCTCGCAAGTTGTGGTACATCTAAGGAAAGTGCATACAAGAAGGCATATGAGAAGGCTCAGCAGCAGGAACAGCAGGCAGCTCAGGCTCCTGTTGCTCAGGAACCAGTTGTAGCTCCTCTCGAGACTCAGGCTCCTTCTGATGAGCAGACTGAGGTTGATAATGCTACTGTTCGTTCTGAGGATGTTTCTCTCATCTCAGGTTCTGGCTTGTCAAGCTATAGCGTAGTAGTTGGTTCTTTCTCTCTCAAGGCTAACGCTGAGGGATTGGCTAGTACATTGAAGAGCGCTGGCTACGATGCTCAGATCGCCCTGAACACAGAGCGTAACATGTATCGCGTGGTAGCTTCTACATTTGCTGATAAGGCTGCTGCTGTCAAGAGCCGCAATCAGCTTCGCGCTGGTGAGTATCCTGATGCTTGGTTACTCCTTAAGAAGTAATCTGATATTATATAAGGATAAGATATCCGTAGATTAATGCGAATTTTATCTATAGATTACGGTAAAAAACGTACCGGACTGGCTGTGACCGACCCATTGCAGATTATTGCCAATGGGTTGGCCACAGTTTCTACACATGAACTTTTCACTTATATCGAAACTTATATTCAGAAAGAACAGGTGGAGCGCATTGTTATCGGAAAACCGATGCAACCTAACGGGCAGCCAAGTGAAAACCTGGCAAGAGTAGAAAACTTCTACAACCGTTGGCGAAAAGCTCATCCTGAAATTCCAATTGAATATTATGACGAGAGATTTACATCAGTTCTGGCACATAGAGCCATGATAGATGGAGGTGTAAAGAAGAAGGTGAGAAAAGAAAATAAAGGATTAGTAGACGAGATAAGTGCTACCATCATATTACAGGATTATTTGCAATCAAGAAGATAATGATTTTACCGATTTATATTTATGGTCAGCCAGTGCTGAGAAAAGTGGCTGAAGATATTACACCTGATTATCCAGATCTCAAGGTGTTGATTAATAATATGTATGAAACCCTTGATTCCAGCAACGGCATTGGACTGGCTGCACCCCAGATTGGTTTGCCTATCCGCCTCGTTGTTATCGACCTGGATGTGCTCAGCGAGGATTTCCCTGAGTATAAAGGATTCCGTCATGCTTTCATCAATGCCCATATCCTAGAGCTCGATGAGGAAAATACCGACTCTTCTGAAGAGGGATGTCTTTCTATTCCTGGTATCAATGAGAAGGTGGTTCGTCCTACACGCATCCATGTAAAGTATATGGATGAGGATTTTAATGAACATGATGAGTGGATAGAGGGATATCTGGCTCGCGTGATGCAGCATGAATTCGACCATTTGGAGGGTACAATGTTTGTTGACCGTGTGTCTCCTCTTCGCAAGAACATGATAGCAGGTAAGCTCAAGAGTATCATCAAGGGCAATTTCCGTGCTGCCTATCGTACTAAGATACGTCGATAGTTCTTCCGAAAATATAGTAAGCTTCATGGTAATCGTGACGATTGGGCTTACTATATTTTTTTATTCTACATTCAATAGGTTTTATTTCAGAGAGTTACGAACAGATGAAGAAGATTCTCTTGGTTCTTTTTATGGTAATGGGCACCATGTCGACTTCTGCCCAATATCGTGTAGACCGACTTGTTACGGCCGGTCGGAGTGCATTGTATTATGAGGATTTCGTCCTTTCAATCAAGTATTTTAATCTGGCTATCGGTGCCAAGCCTTATCTGTATGAGCCTTGGTATTACCGCAGTGTGGCAAAATTTAATCTGGATGACTTTACGGGTGCCGAAAGTGATGCCACCGAGGCGTTGCATCTCAATCCCTATATCAATGATATTTATGACTTGAGAGCCATCTGTCGCATCAGACAAAACAGGTTTGATGATGCGATAGCTGACTATAATGAGGCTATCAGACTTGAACCGCGCAACCGAAATTACTGGTTCAACCGGGCTATCTGCCAGATGGAAAACAAAAAGTATGAGGCGGCGCAGCAGGAACTGGATACCATCGTGGAAAAATGGAAAGACTGGTCGAATGCTTATTCGCTCAAGGCTGAAGTGTATCTGCATCAGAAAGATACCGTGCAGGCTGAGAAATGGCTAGACAAGAGTCTGCAGCTCAATCCGTATGATGGGGATGCCTGGACTACGCGTGCCTATATGGCGCTGGCTAGAAAGGAATGGAAAACGGCTGATGAGGCGCTGACCAAGAGTCTGCATTTCAAACCTAACAATGTCAACAGTTACATTAACCGTGCTTTGGCGCGTATCAATCTGAATAACCTCAGAGGGGCGATGAGCGATTATGACAATGCCCTTGATCTGGATCCGAACAATTTCCTGGCTCATTATAATAGAGGACTGATGCGTGTACAGTTGGGTGATGATAACCGTGCTATCACCGATTTCGACTTCATTATCAAGATGGAACCCCAGAACTTCATGGCTATCTTCAACCGAGCTCTATTGCATGACAAGACCGGTAATCTGAGAGCTGCCATCAAGGATTATACTAAGGTTATCAACCAGTTCCCTAACTTCTGGACCGGTTTGTCTAACCGTGCCAGCTGTTACCGGCGCCTAGGCATGACAGCCAAGGCAGAGATGGATGAATTCCGCATCTTCAAGGCGCAGATGAACAAGCATATCGGAATCCAGCCGAGATGGAGCGCAAAGACCAAGAAGGAGATGCGTAAGCGCTCTGAGGTTGACCCGAATAAGTTTGCCTCGCTGGTAGTAGATGACGAACCGAAGTATGAACACAACTATAAGAGCGAGTATCGTGGTAAGGTTCAGAACCGTCAGGTAGAAACCGCCTTCCTGCCGATGTATCAGCTCTCTTATTTCCCAAACAATCAGAATGTAAATGGAGTTCAGGCTTATGACAAGGAGGTTGATGCGCTCAATCAGCATACCAAGGCAGACAAGGTTTATATCGTTTGCAGTAAGGAGCAACTCGATGAGAATGGTTCTATGAAGATATTCTCGATGATTGATAAACTTTCGGCAGAGTTGAGTGTGGCGAGCGATAATGAAACCAAAAAACGTCTCCTGATGCGCAGGGCCATCGCTCATAGTGTACTTCGTGATTTTGAGGCTGCCATCAGTGATTTCACCTATTATATCTCGCTCGATGACAAGAATTCTTTGGCTTACTGGCAGCGTGCTGTCTGCCAGGCTGAGATGGATGAATTTAGCAAGGCTGAGGGCAAGGGTGTTCTGAACATCCATTCTGCCGAGGCTGATTTCAGTGATGCCATCCGCCAGAACAGTAACAATGCTTACATCTATTATAATAGAGGTAATCTTCATGCAGGCAGAAACGAACTTTCAAAGGCAATAGATGATTATACCATTGCCTTGAGAATTGATAACCGCCTTGCAGAGGCTTATTATAATAGAGGTATAGCACGAGCCAAGAGTGGCAATAAGCAGACTGCCATCCAGGATCTTTCAAAGGCAGGAGAACTTGGTTTGTATGATGCCTATTCTGTGATCAAGCGCTTGAATAAGTCGAAATAAAAAAGAGGGTGTGTCATAAGTCTATGGCGCACCCTCTTTTATGTTATTTATTGTATA
>ENA-OPET01000002-OPET01000002.1-human-gut-metagenome-genome-assembly--contig:-NODE-2-length-96611-cov-8.071409_pt1 | contig 96611 bp, 88 predicted proteins | sample MGYA00241641_ERZ501545 | MGnify/ENA primary metagenome ERZ501545 (study PRJEB25962, sample SAMEA2042391) | human gut metagenome | biome: human gut; feature: human-associated habitat; material: faeces... | reverse complement strand
TATCTATATAATATATCTTTATAGTAATTATAATACATTGATTATCAATAAGTTATAATACATATTATGTATCATATTGAATACCTAATTACTCATCAGTATGCAAATTAAGTGGCAAAAATGACTACCTTTGTGCACGAAAGTTGTTCTATGGGTGGACACATTTCGCTAATTTCCTAGAGTAATATATTTTTATGTTGAACTTAATACTATTATTGTTATGACTTTTAAAGAAGATTTTAAACCTAGTCGAGTTTATAATAAACTTGTTAATGATGTTTGTTATAATGCTGATTGTTTAGAAACATTTGAAAAACAAAGACTTGTTGCTGCTAATCCTTTTAGTTATAATAAAAGTACCAGAACTGGTATAGTTGCTGAATTTGATAATGGTTATCATCTTAGTAAAGAAGTTGGTATTAAACGTAATTTTGTTACTATTGATATGAGAGTTTGGGATATAATAAGAAAAAATAGACATGCTGTTATTATTTCTTTTATTGGTTATATTGCTGAAAATATTAAATTTAATAGTAATGTTATTTATATTTCTCATGATTTAATTAAAGGTTATGGTTTAGTTAAACCTAATCGTAGAGATTATTATAATGCCATTGCTTATCTTGAAGATGAAAATATTATTAAAAGAACTAATTTACAAAATATTTATGTTGTTAATCCTATTTATATATTTAGAGGTGATGTTAACAAGCTTATTAATATTATTAATGAAGCTAAATTAATAAAAACTTTTGATGATAAAGATAGACTTATAGTTGATAAATTTGTTTTATTTAAAAATGATACTGATAAAGGTATTGTTATTGCTAATAAAGATTTGTATGCAACTGAAGTTGTAGATATTAGTGAGGACTGAATTAAATATAATAGTAATGATAGTAAGGATAATGACGAAAATACTGAAGATAAAAATTATGAAGATAATAGTAATGTATGTTGGTGTTTTGATAATGATAGTAAGAATGTTGAAGATGATAGTAAGAATGTTGAAGATGAAGAATGTTGAAGATGATAGTAAAAGTGATAGTATTGAAAATAGTATTGAAAATAGTATTATTGAAAATAGTGTATGTTGATGTTTTGATGAGGTATGTTGGTTATGTTGGTTATGTTGGTTATGTTGGTTATGTTGGTGGTGTTTGTTGATGTTGATGGTATTGGTGGTGTTTTGATGTATTGATGTATTGATGTATTGATGTATGTTGATGGTGTTTGTTTTGATGGTGTATATTGGTGTTTTGATGTTGATGTTGATGTTGATGTTGATGTTGATGTTTGTTAGTGTTTTGATGTATGTCGATGTATTGAAAATAGTGTTTGTTGATGTATTAGTGTATTAGTGTATGTTAGTGTATTAGTGTATGTTAGTGTTTGTTTTGATGTATATTGATGTTTTGATGTTGATGTTGATGTTAGTGTTAGTGTTAGTGTTAGTGTTAGTGTTTTGAAAATAGTGTTTGTTGATGTATTGAAAATAGTATTGAAAATAATGATAGTATTGAAAATGGTATTGAAAATAATACTGAAGATAATACTGAAAATAATGTTGAAAATAATGATAGTGTTGAAAATAGTATTATTGAAAATAGTATTATTGAAAATGGTATTGAAAATAGTATTATTGAAAATACTGAAAATACTGAAAATACTGAAAATAGTGTTTGTTGATGTATTGATGAGGCTAGTGAGTATAACCCCCGGTCATGTTAAACTTGATTGACTACCCCCGCCTAAAGTTGATAGAATTAATGATAATCCTGCTCATTATCAACATTAAATATATTGAGATTATTCATCTCATTACATTACTAACTATTAATACCAATCATTATGAGAACAAACAAACCATTGTTGTTAGTTGCTATCATACTGATGATACCAGCTATCATACTAGCATTGAAAGTAGAACCAACTACTGATGAACAAATTACTGCTGTTGTATTTGGAATACTATCGGCTATTGTTAGTTATCTTAGTAGAGATTAATCTCTACTAGATGATGTTGCTCATTATCAACATTAAATACTTTGCAGTTGAAACGAAAACAACTGTCAGTAATGCTACTGATTAGCGTAATTAAATACTTAATAGTCGTGCCAAACGTACAAGACTTAGCGCAAGCTGCACAAGGTGCTGCTGCTGCTCCTGAGAATGTTAACGTAGTTAATCCAACTACTAGTATTAACCAACCTGTTCAACCTACTGTTGATACAGATAACCAAAACTCTGCGCAAGTGGAAACCATTGATGATGTTGTTAAACGCATCTGTACTGATGGTCATAGTTATGTAATGACTACTGTCATTACTAATATTGATTGTCAAGAACGTACAGGTCGTAATGGCAATTCTTATCTCAATGCGTTTGTTACTATTGCTAGTCCTGTCAAAGGTGCTCAAAGTATGCCTGATGGTACACATCGAATGGGTATGCTTGGTGCTATTCAGATGCCATTCAATCAGATACTGCTTGTAATGCGCAAAGACAAGTTCTACGGTAGATTTGTCAACTATGTTGGCGAAGCTGCTGAGGCTGGTTTTGCTAGTATGTATCTGACTGGTGTTGCTGTCAAAGTTCTTTGCCAATTTGTACCTGCTGGTGTACAAGATCGTAATCCGTTTACTCGTAAAGATAATCTTTACAATGTTGTGGATTATGACCGATATGTATATCATATTGTAGGTATCGAACAGCCTACTGATCCTGTTCTTGTTGGTGCATATAATGTACTTATCAAGCAGATTATGGATGATGCTCGTGCTGCCATTGCTGCCAAGCGTGAGGCTAAAGCTAAAGCGGCTAGTTTTGTTGCTACTGCAATGAACGATGACGACATGCCATTCTAATGAACATGGTGCTACTAATCTTCGGGTTGGTAGCACTGATGTTATCAACAATAGTTTTGTTGATGCTGTTGCTAGTGTTCAACATGGAAATGCTCATCATCAACATTAAATAGATTGCAGCAAACGAACTTAACAGTCTGATAAGTCTTATCAATCATGAACTAGCTACAAGTTCTGATAAGTCTTATCCTAATATTAATCATCATGAAAGTACATCGTATTATTACTACTATTGAAGTTGAGAATGATAATTCTATTACTTCTGTTGAAGTTACTAATCTTCATCTTGCTAATGCTGATATTCCTCTCGCTATTACCAATTTAACTACTAATGGTAATGCTGATGATATCAAACAAGTATATGATAGTGTTAATAAGAGTAGACTTGGTATTGCTGGTAAATTAAAAGGTATCGCTCGTATTATTAATGATAGTCTTGATAATTATGAATTTAATGTAGTTACTGATGATAATTCTACTAATGAAACTAATGATAATGCTACTAATGAAACTAATGATGATGGAATCCTATAACATTTTGTTATACTGATATTGGTCATGGAGATTTACTCTCATAACAAAAAGTTATAGAGGTGAAATTAGAGGTGACGAGAGGTATTGAATGTGGAGAAAGAGGATATGGAGATGAAAGTGGTGAATGTGGATTTCGTGGAGAATGAGATGGTGGAGTTGGATGTGGTTCAAATAGGGTTAAATTGAGGTTGATGGTGGAGATGGATGTGATTATGATGGAGATGGATGTGGAATTGAATGTGGAATTGAATGTGGAGATGGATACGCTAAACGACCTATTCCTCCTCCTCCTCCTCCTCCTTCTCTTCATCCTCTTCCTAATCAATCTAAACCTATTGTTCCAACTCCTTCTCTTTCCTTCTCTTTCCTTCTTATAACTTCTCATTATAACTTCTCGTTATCCTTCTCTTTCCTTCTCGTTATCCTTTTCTTTCTCTCTTATAACTTCTCCAACTCCTTCTCCAACTCCTTCTCCAACTCCTTCTTATAACTTCTCGTTATCCTTCTTATAACTCCTTCTCTTTCCCTCTTTCTCTCTTATAACTTCTCTTATAACTTCTCTTATAACTTCTCTTATAACTTCTCTCTTTCCTTCTCTTTCTCTCCAACTCCTTCTCTTTCCTTCTTATAACTTCTCGTTATACTATCATAATCTCTAGTTATATCACTATCAGTTTCAGTCATAGCATCATCATTATCATCTCATTGACATTCGTCATGACGATTAGTCATACAATCGTTATTAAGACTAGCTCTAACAGTATTACCAAGTCTAATAAGACTTCTAGTCATAATGACTAATAGCATTAGTCTAGTTAATAATAGCACTATTAATATCATCAGTATTATAATGACTATTAATACTAGTCATGCTAATACTGCTGGTGGTATTACTAATGATACTCTTGATACTATTGATATTACTGATTCTCTTTATACTAATGATACTCTTGATACTATTGATATTTATTATACTCGTGGTAAGTTAATTCCTATTGCTATAACTATTTTAGTTATTTTAATATAGCTATTGATTATTAGTTAGAATGATAGTATAAATAAATTATAATGTATTTGGAGTATTATATTTAATTATTATATTTGTCGTGTTGTTCAGTAGAGTAATATTGCTACTGATAATAATATTAATCTTAAACTTATAAGTGTTATGGTAAATTTTGATAATGTTACTAGTAATGTTCAATCTAAGCCTAGAAAGAAAACTATGGCTGAAAGTTTAGAAGAAGCTAAACAAGAAGGTAAACTTGTTGTTCCTGAAGAAGATACACAAGTTAATGCTGTTGTTAGTAGTGAAACTGTTCAGACTAAGAATAAAACTAGGAAGAAGAAACAAAGTAAAGTTCGTAAACAGGAAGAACAAACTAATGTTGTTAGTCAAGCTAATGAAGATAATGATTTTAAAGATGTTAAGACTGATAAACGTGGTGTTCCTGTTGGAATTAATGTTCCTCAACATATTCTTGATGTAGTTTGTATTGTTAAATTCAATGCTGCATTTAGACGCCATACTTCTCTTAATATTCTTCATACTCTTGAAGATGATGGAAGAATATATAACTCTAAAGGTGCTTATGTTGACTTCTTATGGAATAAGTTTAGAGTTACTGCTGATGGTGGACTTCGTAGAGAATATAGATATACAGATGATTTATTCATTGATGCTTTAGTTAAGGCTCATGCTGATGTTGCTAGTGATAGCCAGCGAGTTATTGGTATTATGATTGATACTGAAACTGAACTTCATAAAAAGAATAAAGATTCTGAAGCTAGCTAAGTTTGTAGTATAGACTCCCCGTAGAGGATGGATAGTGCTGTTGAGCTTGTTAAAGCTAATTCTCATTTTCTTGCCATTTTTATCCATTTTGTTTATTGGGTTTGTTATAGTTAACACGTTGATGATAACTATCCTCTACTCGGAGTTTATTTTATATATAAAGATATGGAAAGAACTGATATTTATTTTGTTGAAGATGATACATATTTCAATAATAATGTTGAAGGTGTTGAAATTCATGCAGAATGTCTAAGTCAAGATTTTGACGATATTGCTTGGGAACCAATAGTTGATGATAGTCCTATTGTTGACCCTGAAAATGATGTTTTTGGTTATTATGATTAAATAAATAAAATTATGGAAAATATTAATATTAAAGTTATTCTTGATGAAGTTTTTGGTGAATCTTGTAATAGTATTGCTTGTGAAACCTGCAAATATAAAGAAAATTGCGAACTTATTAATAAATTCATTAATGATATTAAAGATAAAGGTTTATCTCCAGACCAATATGTTAAAGGTTTAGCTTTCTTTGTATATGTTCTTACAGAACAAAAATATATTAATGATTTTGGTAAAACTCAAGAAGATATTATTAAACTTGCTACTGAAAATGGATTTGAACTTGATTGGCTTATTAATCGTTGGAATAGTATAATTGAAGATAAAGATACTCTTAAACCTATTATTGCTGTTTTTCCTAAATATGCTAAAGATATGATTATTAATATTGTTGAAGCTAATACTAAACTTAATCATTTGATTGCTCAACATATTATTGATACTTCTAATGCAGAATATAAGGAAATGATTAAAATGGTTAATCAATCTGCTGATAATAATAAACAAGAGAATAAGTTTAAGAATGTTAGTGATGATGAAATTTATGCTGAACTTAAACGTAGAAAAGCAAATAAATCTGCTAAATAATCCCACATAAGTTTTTGATTTTATTTCTAATGCTATTGTCTGTGAAGATAATAGCATTATTTCACTTGCTGATGATGGAGGAATTGAACTCCGAAACTATGATATTGTTATTATCCGTTTTAATTTCTAAAATTGTAGATTTTGTAATAGTACGGTCTGTGAAGATAGTGCTATTAATATTTATCATAGTCCAAGTGTTATATGTCATATTTGATTCGGTGTTAATGATATTATTATTGATTGTGAAATTAGTAATAATGATGTCTGTGTCAAACATTTCGTTTTATATGATTTCGTATTTGTAGTTTTGCCTAGCATTGTCTGTGAAGATAGTGCTAGGCTTTTTAGTATGTATATTATTAATTTTAAATATATTATTAAAATGGATAATTATGATTCTTTTATTTTTGATGGTCTATTAGATAGATACATTGAAGAACAAGCTAAGTTTAAAAAAGGACAAGTAGTTTATATGGAATATACTTATCAATATCATAATCAAACTAAGCTTGGTGTTTGTGTTGGTATTGTAACTGAAGTTGGAATTACTAAAGTTGAACGTACAGTAGGTAATAATAAATATATTAATTATCCTATTGTATATGCTGTAACTCATGCTAAAGGTGTTAGTCGTTGTGTTAGTGAATGTAAACTTGGTTCTGTATCTGAACATATTCTTAAAGAACGTCTTAAACGTGATGGTAAGAATAATGAACAGAATAATGAAGCTGCTACAAATGACTAGCTATTTACGCTCATGATACATTCACAGATACGGTTCTTTTGCTCTCTGTTGAATTTTCATATATAATCTGATTAATCTATCACGATTAATATTGAGTTCAATACAGGGCAAAAGAACTAGCTAATAAATGTTAAATTAAAAATTTAATACAGTTATACAGTTAAAGAACTTGATGAAAACAAAGATATTTTCATTGAAGATTCTTATTATGGAGAATTAGCAGTTACAACTATTAAAAATGATGATAATGACGTTGTAATTACTACTGTGGCAACTGATATTTTTAATATATTTTTATCATGAACTACATTACTTATAAACAAATTGATGGTACTATTACATCTGGATTTAAAGTTAAACTTTATGATATAGTTACTTTGAATACTGGTTATTGGAAAGATAAACTTGCTATTGTTCTATATATTAATGAGGATAAAAAACAAATTAAAGTTCGTATTATTGAATGTGGTATGAACTTAACTCTTAAAGTTAAAGATGTTCAATTTGTTAATCATAATAATAGAACTGCTGCTCGTTCTTATATTGATTTATGTAATAAACTATCTAAAACCTTTCGTGATAAATATACTGATAAACAGTATATAAAAGATAATTGGTTTACTGATAAGTTTATTATTAACGATATAACTGCTGATACTATTGCTAAAGGTATTGGCCAATATATTACTAATACTGATAGTGATAGATATTCTGTTAGTGCTATTATGTGGCTTAGTGATATTAAAGATTATATAGATGCTTTACTTAAATATGGTGATTTTGATTTTGTTGCTAAAGCATTTAAAATCTATAATATTACTGATACTAGATTTGAACTTATTCGTAAACTTTATCATTATTTTTATGATTGAAAATGTTTCTCATTTTATACTTGGTATGATATTTGGTTTATCTGTATATCTTTTTATAAGAATTACCATTGTTAATAAAAAACTAGATAGACTTATTAGAGATATTGACGATACTCAAAATTGGATTAGAAAGATTCAAATTGATATTTGTGATATTAATAAACAATGGGAAGTTAAAAGAGATAGAGATAGAAATAGACTAGATAGAATTGAAGATAGGATTGGTAAACTTACTAGTGATTTTAATGACTAGCTTGCTTCCATCCTCTACGGGGGGTCGCCACGGAGCGTAGCGTAGTGGCTCTACTAATCTAACTATTATTGAATTTATTATAGTTTTAACTATTAAATATAATTGTTTTATTAATCTTTAAAAATGTAAAGTACTTATGAAAAAGTATGATGAAGTTTCTGTTGTTCGTCAACTTAATAATGTTGGCGCTGTTATTGGAATCAATTCTGCTAGTAAAGTTATTAAAGTAGCTAAAAATAGTGCTATTGGTAATGGAACTAGTGGTAAGATTGATTTTCTTTCTCATTATTGTGGTTATCATGTTGAGATTGTTGATGTTATTCAACAACAAAAAGAACGTGATGAAGAAATTGCTGCTAAGAAAGCTGCTAAAAAGGCTGCTCGTAAAGCTAAGTTTGCAGAAGATAATACTTTTAAAGGTATTACTCGTGCTGTTGATAAACGTATGCGTACTATTAAAAGAAAGTAGTATGCTATGGTTAGCTTTAAATTCTCATTTGGAGTTGTAGGTAAATCCAAAGAGAAAGGAATAGCCAATAAATATGTTATTATAGTTGCTAAATGTGAAGGTATTATTAGATATATTGATGGTACTTATAAAGTAGAATACAATGGCAAAATATATAGCATTACGGGTGAAAGTTACAGAACTAAAGGAAAGAAAGTTGTTTATGCTCGTCGATTAGATGAATATAATCATAGAATTAAAATTATAAGAGATAGTGAAAATAGAAAAACTGTTGATACTAGATTTTATATTCCTTTTGCTGCTGGACTTATAGCTAAAGGTAAAATTGTTAAAATGCCTTTTGCTAAGGAATTGTTTCATATTACTACGTGTTATAATCGTGGTGATAGTGAATCTACTATTTTAGCTTTTCAAGAATGGAAAGAATATGAAGATAAAGTTAAAAATAATCTTATTGACGTAAACAACGAATTGTAATGATTGGTAATCTTAATATTGCTAATAGTAATAGAAAGGATACTAACATTAAGTTTACTAAAGACCAAGAAATAGCTGTGCATGAACTTATTGAGTTTCTTGCACAGCCTTGGGATGAGAAGAAATATATTAATGCTCTTTGTGGTGCTGGAGGTACAGGTAAGACATTTGTTATTAAATATATTATTAATAATTGCAAATGGTCTGGTGGTGTTATAGGATGTGCTGCTCCTACACATAAAGCTTGTAGAGTTCTTAGTAATTCTATTGGTGGAAAAGAAGTTAATACAATTCAATCATTGTTTGGTTTTAGACTTGATGTTAATATTGAAAATTTTGACCCTGAAAATCCTGCCTTTAATCCTGTTGGAAAAGATAAACTAGATGGCCTTAAAGTTTTAATTATTGATGAAGCTTCTATGCTTAATGCTAAACTTGTTAAGTATATTAGTAATAAATGTAAGAAGCTTCAGATTAAAGTTATAATGCTTGGTGACTCTAGTCAGCTTCCACCTGTTAATGAGAAAACTAGTCAAGCTTTTCTTATTGCTAGTAATACTTATTATCTTAAAGAAGTTGTACGACAAGGAGATAATAATCCTATTAGTAAACTTCTTAAACTTCTTCGAGAAGATATAGATAGTAAGAATGGATGGAGATTTCTTGATTATATATCTAAAAATAGACAAGATTATAATGAAGAAACTAAAGGATTTTATGTTTGTGGTCAAACTGAATTTTCTGATTTAATTGATACTTGTTTTAATGATGAAGAATATACTAAAAATATTGATTTGTATCGTATTATAGCTTATACTAATAGTCGTGTTGCACAATGGAATAACCATGTAAGACATATGATTATTCAAGATGCTGATAAGAGCCTTATTACTCGTAATGATTTAATAATGAGTTATACTACTGTTGTTAATGTTTTTAATGATATTATTATAAACAATAGTGAAGAATATATTGTTAAAGATATTGTTGATACAGTTGATAATGATTATGAGTTTAAAGGATTTCTTATTAAGTTTCAAGCTATTCATGGTGGTGCTATAACTCAACCTTTATTTGTTATTGACCATTATGATAACTATACATTTCAGATGTATTATAAGAAGTTGACTAGTCTTATTGATGATGCTAAAAAAGCTAGTAGTTCTGAACGTGGAAGTAAATGGAAACAGTATTTTGATTTTAAACGTAAATATCTTATCGCTTCTAATATTACGAATAGTAATGGTAAGATTTTATTTAGTAGAGATTTAGATTATGGCTTTGCAATTACTTCTCATAGAGCACAAGGTTCTACTTATAAAAATGTATTTGTAGATATTAACGATATGATTTATGATAAATATGGTCATCCTTATACTAATAGAGATGAAATGCTTCGTAGATTGTATGTTGCTTGTTCTCGCGCTAGTAATCAATTAGTATTATCTTATGGCAAGTAAAACTGTTGACGAATATCCTGATTGTGAAAGATGTCCAAATCGTATATTTAATACAGGTAAATATATACAAGGTGGTAGAGGAAGTATTCATGGAGATATTGTTTTCCTATTTCCTAGGGGTGATAGAAATTATTGTGAAGATTATCAATTATTTACTGATATTGGTAATCTTTATGATGAATATTCTGGACGTAATAACACTGAAGATGTGTATATGACTTATAGTATTAAATGTGCTTGTTCTAATAATTATAATACATATCTTACTGCTATTGATAAATGTCGTAATATTCTATGGAAAGAATTAGCTAGAATTAATTATAAGTATCTATTTATATTTGGTGATGCTTATCTTAGTATTAGTAATAATCATATTCCTAGATTTATGGCTACTGGTGGTAAGTATATATTTAATAATTATTCTCCTCTTATTAAATTTAAAGATGATAATCTTTATCATATATTTAAACAGCGTTTTGCTGATGATGTTAATTGGGTTACTAAAAATAGAAATAATTATGGTATAGTATAAATGATTAATTGTATAGCTTATGATGTTGAAGTTTTAAGAAATTTCTTTTCTGTTACTTTTGTTAGTATTAATAGTTATCTTAAAGTATTTAAAGATTGTGTTAATGCTGATAATAAAGCTATTCCTTTAGTTCAAAAACTATCTGTTGAAGAAATTAAAGCTCGTCTTGAAACTGTTGAAAAACATAGTTTTTATATAACAGATAAAGATGATAGTCAATTACTTTCTATGATAGATTATATTAATAAGACTAGATGTTATAAAGATTCTAATGGAACTATTATTCGTACTGACTTGTATGGATTTAATAATTTTAATTATGATAATCTTATGGTTGCAGCTTTACTTAGTTTTTATATGCGTACGAATAGTACGAAAGAACTTATTAATAAGTTATATGAAACTAGTAAAACTATTATTTCTAGTCAAGATGATAAAGATAAATTTAGAACTGATTTTTATCTTAATAGTCTTAGAAAATATAAACTACCATTTACAGGTATTGATGTAATGCGTATATTTGCTCTTAATAAAGCAAGTGTAGTTGTAGATAGTAAAACAGGTGAACGTAAACCTGTTCCTAAAGGTTTAAAACAAACTTCAATTAATCTTCAATGGTATGAACTTCTAGAATATGAACTTCCTGATATTAATGAAGAAGAAACTGAATTATATAATGAAATTCCTAGTCTTAAAGGAATGAATGTTAAACAGCTTAATAAACTAGTAGATAAATGGGATAGATTTATTCTTGATGAATATATTGAACCTATGATGTATTATAATCTTAATGATGTTTTTATTGTAGCTGAAATAGTTCGTCTTTATCCAGAAGAAATTAAATCTCGTTATGCTATTAGTAAAGCTTATGATGTTGATGTTCTTAATTCTAGTCGTAGTAAAACTGCTGATATTCTTTTTGAGAAATTTTATAGTAAGTTTAGTGGTCTTGCTCCTGAACAATGGAAAGGTAAGAAAACTGAAAGAACTGCTATGAGTTTTAAAAAAGTTATTTTTCCTTTTATTAAATTTAAAACTAAACCTATGCAAGACTTTCTTGATGAATGTCTTAAAACTACTATTTATAGAGTTAATAAAGATGCGTTTAGTAAAGAAGTTAAAATTGGAAATGTAACTTATACTGTTGCAACTGGAGGTTTACATAGTCAAGATAATCCTGTTGAACTTTGGAGTAGTGGAAGAGAATTATTTCCATCCTCTACGGGGGGTCAACACGATGTTCTTAATGACGATGATTATGTTTATATTCATGCTGATATTAATAGTATGTATCCTAGTATTATTGCCGCTCATAAAGTAGCTCCAGCTCATCTTGATACTAATGCTTTTTGTAATCTTATTGGTTGGCTTAAAAATAAGAGAGTTGAAGTTAAACACAGCGATGAAGATACTGTTGACGGAATTGATAGAGATACTTTAGCTTTAGTTTTAAAGATTGTTATTAATTCTGTTTATGGTAAACTTGGATTTGAAAATGGTAATCTTTATGATAGATTAGCTGTACTTAAAACTACTATTAATGGGCAGTTAATGATGCTAATGTTGGTTGAGGAATTAGAGTTACACAATATTCATGTGTTAAGTGCTAATACAGATGGTATTGTTATTAAACTTTATAAACGAGATATTGATGTTTATAATCGTATTAAAGATGATTGGGAACAAACTACTAAACTTAAGTTTGATACTGATTATTATCATTGTCTTGTTAGTAGAGATATAAATAATTATCTTAGCCAATTTAGAGTTATTAAAAATGGTGTTCATAAACTTAAGCTTGAATCTAAAGGTGCTCTTAATCCTATGATGTATTCTCTAGATTTAACTAAAGGTTATTCTATGCCTATTGTTGCTCAAGCTATCGAAAACTATTTTCTTAAGAATAAACCTGTAATGGATACTCTTCAAGAAGCAACTAATATTCTTGACTTTTGTCTTACTCAAAATGTAGGTAAACAATTTCATGTAGAAGAAACTAAGATTGAAAATGGACAAGTTACTCATGTTATTTGTCAAAGATATGTTAGATTTTATGTTTCTAATAGAGGTTATATTATTGAGAAAGTTCATAACGATAATGGTTCTCGTAGTAGAATGGCAGCTGGTTCTGTTGTGACAGTTATTAATAGTCTTGATGATAAAGATATTTCTCTTAGAGATATTAATTTTAAATTTTATTATCAAGAAGCTATGAAGATTATTAATCCTATTAAACTTAAGATTTCTCCTAAAGGTAAAGGTAAAAGTAAAATTAAAAAATATAGCGGTATGTATAATCCTATTTTTAATGAAGATGATTTTGGATGAAAAATATAGTTGAAGAATCATATAGTAAACTTATTAATAAATGGGGTTCTAAAGATTATAAAGGTATTGGAACTATCCATTGTGTTCAACCTCTTGATTATTCTGAAATTATAAGTAGAGTTATTACTCTGATGAGGAATAAAAATCCTAATCTTAAAATACTTATTGTTACAGATAATTGGAAAAGAAGAACAGAAATTGTTGATGGTCTTAAAAATCATAATATAAATATAGATACTATTAATATTCTTACTCATACTTATGTTAATAGTAGATATAATTATAGTTATGATATTTCTATTGTTGTTGGAGTTAATGAATGGAATCTTTCTTGTAATACAGTTTTTAATCATGCTAGATTTAAACTTATGATTATAACTAAAGATACTATTGATACTGCCAAACTAAAAGAAATTTATACTAATATTCCTCCTATTAATGATAATATAAGTTCTAGTGGTATTAATGCTATGCGGGCTTTACTCCCCGTAGAGGAAGACAGAGAGCCAATTTTATTTGTTAATCAAGATGATATTACTAATTACGATAAATATACTGAATTTATTACTCAGACTATTCAAGTATTTGGTAATCTTGATAATATTAAATGTGCTCGAAATGGTACTCAAGATGGACGTAGTGCTATTCAATATATTACAGAAATAGCTGAATATAATGGATGGAGTGCTGATATGGATATGACTAATCCTTTTAGTAAACAAATTGATGAATGTTATAATCCTCTTGTTCTTGCTGAACGAGTTAAGACTTTTTATAATATCGTTCGTGAACGTATGCTTATATGTTCTGATAATGTTTGTAAGCTAGAAAGAATAGTTGAAATTATTAAAGATAATCCTGATAAACGATTTCTTATTATTAGTAAGAGAGGTGAATATGCTGCTACTGTAACTAAATATATTAATGATAAATTAGGTGAAATTTGTGGTGATTATCATGATAAAATTGAGGATAAAGTTCTAGTTGATAGTAATGGTATTCCTGTTTTGTACAAGTCTGGAAGCAAGAAAGGACAGCCAAGAATAATCAAATCTAAGGCTATTTCCACGCTGAATTTAAAGGCTTTTAATGATGGCTTATTAAGAGTATTATCTATAAAAAATAATTCAACTGACAGCCTAGAAACAAGCGTAGACGAATGGATTTTAACCTCACCTTTATGTGATACAATAGATGAACTTATTTATCGTTATAATAATGTTAGTTGTAGTCAATCAAAACTTAAAGTACATAAACTTTATATAGCTGGTACTATTGAAGAAGCAAGTTTAAAAAAGGAAAATGTATCAGTTAATCATGAAGTTATACATAATGGTAATTCTGATATTAGTGCTCAAAATTTTGATGATATTATTTGCTAGTATAAATATAATAGTTACATTTGTTGTGTAATCAAAATCGCTCTTTGATAGAATGGACGAAGATAAAGAAGTTAAAGTTAATGATACTACTGTTGCTGTTAGTAATAGTGGTATTGAAAAACAACATGGTGTTCAACATTCTGTTGCTCCATATCAGCTTAATTATATGAGTGAAGCTGAAATTGCAAGTCTTGAAGTATTTATCAAACGTGTTATGCGTAGTGATAAATGTGGTATTAAGTCTGTTGAAGATGGTCTTGCTATTGCAATGAGAGCTAAAGACCTTAGACTTCCATTTTCTACTTGCATTGAACATATTCATGTAGTTCAAGGTAAAACAGGTGTTGATGTTCACATTATTAAGGCATTACTTGTCAAAGGCAGCGTGAGTTGGGAAAAAGTAGATAATTATCGCGCTCTGTACGAATATACAGATGGCTTTAATGCTTATGATGAAGATAAACTTCCATCTGACTGTATTAAGTGTCTTACTCCCAAAGAGGCACAAACTAAAAATGCAGAAGATAAAGACCATGAACATATATATGTTTATCCTGTTAAATATTATAAAGATTATAATGGTAATGTATATAAAGAATATCAACTTAATGGTAAGTTTGAAATAGCTACTAATACTGCTGAAGCTAAACAAATTGCTTCTACTGGTAAAGTTCCTGTTTATAGAATACCTGCTGTTCCTATTGATTATATTACTAGTTATCGTTTTTATCGTAAAATTGGAGAACGTAATATGGTTGCTACTGGTGAGTTTACTTATAAAGATGCTATTGTTGCTGGATGTTTTGAAAAAGATACTTATAAGAAATATCCTAAAATAATGATAAGTCATAGAGCATTTATTTATGGTGCTCGTGAAATTGCTAATGATTTAATTATGGGCTGTTTAAGTACAGAAGAATTAAAGACTATGCAAGGTATTGATTTAAGTAATGAAGATATTATTGATATTACTGAAATTCAATAACATAAACAAACTAGAGAAATTATTATTAAACAAAACAGTCGTATGACTGATATTATTCACTTTTAAATTACAAAAATTATGAAAGACTTTAAGAAAGGTTTGAGTTTTGGTATGGGTATTGTTAATGCTGGTCAAAGAGCAGCTAGTGAAGAACCTGAATTGGTAGTTGTTTCTACTCCCGGTAGTTTCCGTATGACTGCACAAGTTTCTAAAGCTCTCGGCATTGCTCATGGTGAATATGTAATGTTCATTAATAACTGTGCAAATATTGATAATGCTATTATCAATAAAGTACCCGAAGTTGTTGCTTTCTGTGAAGAACAAGGTTTGGATATTGAATCTCCCGAAGCTGCTATGGCTGTTCATGCTGAATTTGATATTTGGGCTTTGGCTAAAGGTATTGCTGAATTAGATAAGAATGGTAATCCTTGCACTACTCGTGTTCGTATGACTAAGAATGATAAAATTAAGTATGTTAATACTTATTTCCAAGAAACTCTTGAAGGTGCTTTATCTTCTTCTAATGAAGAACTTAAAGCTGCTCTTGGTCGTGAAGGTATTACCGAAGATGAACAGAAAGAACTTTTGGTTAGCTGTATTCAAGGTGATGAAGTTGTTAAAGTTAAAGGTTCTAAATGTGCTAATACTGCTGCTTTGTCTGGTATTGGTGTAACTCTTAACTTTACTGATTCTAATGTTTGGAAACAGTTAAAATCTAATATGACTGATGAAGAAGCTACTTCTAAGAATCGTGTTTATACAGTAGATGTTGACAACTTGCAAGAAGCTGTTGTTAATAACGGTCATAAAGATATTGTTGTTAAGATTGCAATGCTTACCGAATATAAAGATGAAGAACCTATTCGTATCGGTAAGAAAGCTGAAAAAGAAGAAACTGCTGAATAATCAAATCTTCGTCCTAGAAATATAGTATCTTGAACATAGAGCTGCATTGTTAGTATTGCTAATAGTGCAGCTCTTATTTTATCTAATAATTCTTTTAATTACTTTAATTATGTCGACAGAAAAAGAAATTAAGAATGAAGCTACTGTTGTAGCAAGTGCTGAACAAACTGCTAATGCAGAAGTACAAACTCCTAAAAAACGTAGAGGTAGAGGTATTAATAATGATTTACGTGATGTAACTCGTAAAAAGTTTGATGAACGTACTGATTGTAATAAAGCTAATGGCTTGTTTATTGGTCATCTTGAAGATGTTAAAGTTGATTGGGCTACACTGAAAGATGATGTTCAAGGTATGCCTTCATTTGCTGGTATGAGTATTCCTTATCTTACATTTACTTTTGCTAGTAATCATGAAAATATCAATGAACGTCGTTATGTAACTCAACGCCTTCTTCCTGCTGAAAGTAATGTTGAAACTATTCCCGGTGGTAAAGGTGCTTGGAAAGTTGATAACATTTTCCGCTTTATGAAACATATATATAATGTATTTGTTCTTAAAGGTCGTGATTTAACAGAAGAGGAAATTGATGCTCTTACTTTGCCTTTTGAAGATTTTGATGAAAATATGCAGTATGTACCTGTTGAGGCTGAAGAAGTTATAGCTGGTTATAAGACTGTATTTGAAAATTATGTTAAGTTACTTAACAATAATGGTAAGCCTGTTTATAATGATGCTAAAGGTAAACCTATTACTATTTGGATGAAGCTTCTTCGTTTCGTTAAGAATGATGGTAAATGGCGTGCTGTTGTTGGAAGTAAATCTTCATTTGGTGATTTAGGATTTCCTACATTTATCAATGATGGAGTTATTGAACTTTATAAAGAACAATCTGCTCCTAGTTTGCATATTGACCCTTATAAAGAAAGTATTGTTTATCAGAAATCTGCCGAACAAGCTAAACAACCAAATGTTGCTATGCCTGGTGTTAGTGTAATGCCTGGTGTTCAAACTGCTACTCCTATAAATCCTGTTAGTGGATTTAATGGCGGTGGAGATTTTAGTCCATTTGGTGGTGGTAATGATGCTGCTGGTGCTTTTGTTAATCCAACAGAAGATTTACCATTTTAAAAAATTAAAGTTGGTTAAATAGTTGTATGTAAGAGGATTGGGTACTACTTTAGTACCTAATCCTCTTTTTTTATATGTTCACGATAAAGGTCAAATTAGAAATATTATGAAAAGAAATATTAGTAATACTATTTTAACTAAAGATTATATTTTCTCTAAAGTTAGTCAAATTACTATTTTTAGCACTTATACTGGAATTAGTGTTGAAGATATACAACATTGTATAGATACAGGAGAATTTATATCTAGTCCTTTTCGTGAAGATACTCATCCTAGTTTTGGTTTTAGATATGATAATAGGAATAAACTTAAAGGAAGAGATTTTGCTGGATATTGGTGGGGAGATTGTATAGATGCTGCTGCAACTGTACTCTCTGAAATTGTTCATAAGCAAATTGATATTTCTATTAAAAGTCAATTTCTATTTGTTCTTAAACATATTGCTTATACTTTTAGAAATATTATTTATGGACAAGATAAAGATGAAAACAACGATTATAATATTGCTAGGGCTATTAGTAATGTACGTAATCATAAACCTATTATTGAACTTGTTACTCGTCCGTGGAATAATTTAGATGCTAAATATTGGGGACAATTTGGTGTTAATCTTAATTTTCTTAATACTCATTTTGTTTATCCTGTTGACCAATTTTATATTAATCGTTCAACTAATCCTATTCCTAAATATTTTTATGATAAAAATAAAACAGATTTATGTTATGGTTACGTTCTTGGACAAGATAAAAGAGGAATAGTTAATGTTAAACTGTATTTTCCAAATAGGAATAAGAAAACTGAAGTTAAGTTTATAACTAATAGTAATACTATTGAAGGAATTATTAATCTTGAATTAGATAATTATGACGTTATTATTATAACTAAATCTACTAAAGATAGATTAAGTCTTGAATGTTATCTAAAGAGTATTAATCATTCCATCCTCTACGGGGGGTCTACCCTTGAGTCTAAGACTATTGGTATTGTTAATATTCCACATGAAACTTATAAACTTCGTCAAATTGAATATGATTGGCTTCGTAGTAAACTTAATCGGAATGGTTTTCTTATTAGCCTTATGGATAATGATAGAACTGGTCTTATGGAAGCTATAATTCTTAAGAATGATTATGATATTATACCTATTATTATTCCTAAAGAACTTGGTGTTAAAGATTTTGCCGAATTGAGAAGTAGTTATTCTACAAATGTTATTAATGAATTAACTCAACAAGTTGTTAAATATATAGAAGATAATTATGGAGAAGAAAGTGAATTTACTTGGGATACGGAAGAAAGTAATACTTTGCCATACTAAAAGTTTAGCTGGTGTTACATATACTGTTATGCGTCCAATTACTGAAGAAGATGAACAAAATCTTGATAAATGGGAATGTATTAATGTAGATGGTAAACGTATTGATAAAAAAGATATTTATTGTTATGGAGAAATTAATCTATCTTCTAATGATGACGTTGAATATATCAAAAAGTTTAGCTTACTTGATACTGATAATGGTGGAACTGTTCATAGTAATTTTAATTATCAAGAAGGTTATGCTCTTGTTGAAGGAATAGCTAAAACTTATCCTACATTTGATATTGTTGAATGGTTTAAATATAATCATTGTCTTATAGGTAAACCAACTCGTATTATTATTTATAAATGTAAGAAAGAAAATCTATGATAATAAAAGGATATGAAGAAAAGCTAGATGATAGAGATATTAGATATATTAATTATGTTATTGATAAATCTACAATGGCTGATGCAATTGAATCTTATATTAAAGATTTAGATTGTACTACTATTTATCCTGATGGTTCTCGTCCTAGACAAACTATTAATTATAGTTATCGTATTACTCTTTCTAGTATTGAATATATTCTTGATAAACTTTATCTTGTTCTAGAACATCATCCAGAAAAAGCTCAAAGTTATATTGATTATCGTAATAGTATTATTAAAAGAATTATTGATATACATGAAAAAAATCTTGATTTCGAGAGAAGAAACCCAGTACGATATTATAGTGAAGAACCAAGGAAACGCACTAGAAGTGCTAGCAGAGTTAATCAATCAAAAGATGTCTTTACAGGTAAACCCATTGATGTTAGCACCGGTATTGCAAAGGCTATTAAGCCTAAAAAGGAAACGATTGCTCAGCGTAAAGCTAAACTTCTAGGTGGTAAAGCTGTTAGTTTTGCATTTAATGGTTTAAAAATAAGTGAACATAATGAATAAACTTTATCGTAGAAATAACAATGGTGCGCCTACTGTTTGGTGGGCTGAACTTGACAGTGGTACTAATAGTATCACTGTTTTTTATGGTCTTGTTCAAGGTAATATTCGTAAAGAAGTTTATGCTGTGACTCAAAAAGATGGTCAAAAAGAACTTGAAAGTAGATATAATGATAAGATTAAACAAGGATATACATATCTTAATGAACTTTGTGATATGCAGGGTTTACCCCCCGTGGAGGATGGAGATAATGATACTCTATTTAATTTTCTAAATACTTATCTACCTAAAGACCTTAGTAATGGAAACAGTAATCTTCTACTTCCAATGCTTGCTAAAACGTATAGTGGTAATGTTTGGAAAAAAGTCAGTTGTATGTATGGTCAGTATAAGATTAATGGTCTGCGTTGTATTGTTACTGCTTATACTCAAAATGATATGTTTAAACCTGTTAGGCTTCGTTTCCAAAGTCGTGAAGGTCTTATTTGGCATACTCTTGGCTATCTTGAAGATTATTTGCTTGCTACTATTAATACAAATATTATCGACGATATGATTAATGGATTTGCAGCACTTGATGGTGAAGTTTATCTTCCCGGTTATACTGTTAATCAAATTAATCATTTTGTTAAAGATGCTAATTGTGTTGAAAATAAACTTCTTCAGTTTTGGTGTTATGATATTATGATGGAAGGTAATCAAACTCATAGAAATACATATCGTTATCATATTAAAATGCCTACTCGCTTTAATAATATTAAAGAACATTATAATAATAAAGAACGATTGATTATTCTTCCTAGCGGATATATTACTAATGATAATGAAGCTATTGACGCTAGAAATCATTTTATTAATCTAGGATTTGAAGGTCTTATACTTCGTAATGCTGAAACTGATTATCAATATGGTAGACGTAGAGCTAATTATATGGAGAAGTTTAAAGATGCTGCTGAGGGAGATTTTATAATTCTTGATATTTATAAAGAAAAGAAACGTGATTTACCTATTCTTCTTTGTAAAAATGATATTAATAATGAAAAGTTTGAAACTCGTTTAAGTACTAGTCATATCGTTCAACAGGAAGTTTTATTCGATTCTCAATCTTATATTGGTAGAACTGTTCATATAGAATATGGTGAACGAAGTGGCGTTACTAGAGTTCCATTTCATATTAAAACTGTTGTTATAAATGGAGATACTAGATTATAATGTAATTAAGAATAATAATTTTGATAGAACTAAATCTTATTTTAGTTGTTATTATAAATCTATTATTCTATTTACTGATTATGATGCTAAAAGTTATAATTTTGCTATTAGATATAATGATATAACTAAAAGTAATGAACTTTATGTGATTTTGTATAATGATGATAAAGTTGATATTGGTATTCCTATTGTTCGAGATGCTAATACTGGATTTAAATTATATATTCCTAATAAAGTTATTAGACTTCTCGATACAAGACTACGTAATACTTTTGTTATGTCTAAAGATGATTTTAATATTAATGTTAAGTTTGTAGAAGAACGTAATGATTTTTGTATTATTTATCATATAGATATTGAATAAGGTGAAGCCTAGTACACAATATGATGTGCTAGGCTTTTCTGTTTTACATGGGCGTAAAATTGTATATGACACGCTCGTAGACATGATTCTTTTTGCCTGTATTCAATTTTATATATCAGAATGATTAATCTATCACGATAAGATTTGCGTGCTATGGTGAGCCTTAAAATGCGTCATTCTCACTATGATATTTAACATTAAATTCAGCATCATCATTACTAGTAAATTCCTATTATATTTTTATATTTGTCTTGATAAACAAAAACAAATTACTATGAGTATTAATAAAGTTACTATTGTTGGTATTAAAGGATTTAAAGGAAGCGGTAAAGATACAGTTGCTTCTATGATTAGTTATATCCTTCATGATGGTATTATGAAAGCTACTTATGATAAATGGCTTTTCTTTCATAAGAATGGGTTTGTTGAAAATAATGAAATAATTATTCATTTTGCTGATAAACTTAAAGATGATATATCTGAATTTTGTGGTATTGACCGTAAACTTCTAGATAGACAAGAAATTAAAGAAGAAAATTATTATAATTTTAAAACTGGTATTGTTTCTACTAATATTAAAGATGCAGATGTAGTTATTGATGATATAGATGAATTTGATTATGATAATTTAGCTCCACTTCTTTTTTTATATGATAATAATATTAGTATTAAAATTAGAGTTCTTCTTCAATATTATGGTACTAACATTATTAGAAATCATTTTTGGAGAGAAGCTTTTATTCGTTATACTATGAATAAAGCATTTGATATAAGAAATAGTAAAGGACAATGTATTATAGCTGATGCTAGATTTGATAATGATGAATGTGAAGCTATTAAACAATGTGGAGGAATGATAATTAGAGTAGATAGAAAACTTAACAATAATGATAATCATGAAAGTGAACAAATAAAAATTTGTGAAGATGATTATGTTATTGATAATACTGGTACTTTTGTCGGTCTTTTTTATAAAGTTCTTAAATTTGTAACTGATTATATGGTATGAAATTACATCCTATTTTTGGTATAAATGCTCTTGCTAGAGTTTGTATATGTTGTGGTAAAGTTATTGGTTATACTCCACTTGGAAATTCTGTTGAAGAAGATGCTAGTAAGAGTAAACAAATAGCTGAGGCTATTGTATGTAAAGAATGTATAGATAAGCTTGATAGTGAAACTTGCTTTATAGCTTGTGACATGGATAAAGATAATTATATAACTGCTACTTATGATACTTTATGGATTAGAAATAAAGGTCTTAAAGAGTTTTTTAAAGAGCTTGATTCTATACAGCCTATTAATATTATACCTAAAGAACATTTTTATAGTATATTTGGAAATGTAGTTAAAGATTTTTATAATAATCAAGAAGATGAAAATAATTGAACCAAAAGTTGAACTTTGGCAACAAGGAGATGATTCTAAAGCTCATGTTGCTAGATGCGCAAGAGTTTGTTATGGTAGAGAAACAGGTAATGATGAAGCTACTATTAAACGACTTATTAATGATGAACATTGGAGTATGTTTCGTCATGGAACTTATTATATAATAGCTAATGATAGTGATAAAACTTTAGAAACTATTATTATTAATTATGCTAATACTATTGGTTTTAGTTATCATTATGAAAAACATGTTTATTATATAACTGTTAATGGTAATTGGGTTTTAGACCATAAAACACAATTTGGTTATATATCTAAATATATTGTTCCTATTGAAGATTTTTGTAATACTGAAATAGGATTTCATATGATGAGATATACTTTTTGTGTTGATACACAAATTAGTACTTCTCGTGAATTAAACCGCGTTAGTCCTAATAATATTGCTGAAAAATCAACTAGATATGTTTATGAAGATGGAAGTATTTGTAGACCTCATTGGATGACTGATGAAGAAGTAGATTATTTAAATAATGAACCTATTTTTGAAGAATGGTGTGATTCTCATAAAAAAGCATCTATTTATAGAGATAGTTGTAATGATTCTTTTAATAAATATAAACTTCTTGTAGATATTGGTATGCATCGTCAAGATGCTCGTGGTGTTCTTCCTCTTGATACTGCTACACGTTGTGCCTATACATATTCTATTAATGAATGGCGTCATATTATTGATTTACGTTATTATGGAACTACTAGTAAACCTCATCCTAATGCTAAAATTATTGCTGGTATGATTAGAAATAATTTAATGGAACTTGGTTATGATTTCAGAGATTGATAAATTTAACAATTATCTTTGCTATGGTCTTTTATGTAATATTGTTGTTCTTAAAGTAATTAAAAATGAAGAAAAGTAAACGTTATATTAAAAAGCAAAATAATAAACCTCTTATTAATAAGAAAGTTTTAGCTAAAGTTATTAGAGAAAGTAATATTTGTAAACATGCTATTAAAGAACTTAAACTTGCTGGATATGGTAAAGGAGAAGGTGGTCCAAATGATTGGATGTATCAACAAGTAATTGAAGCTGTTGCTGTATTTGCTTCTCATGGTAATAGTGGTAGTTCTGCTCCTTGGGAAATTAATTTTGTTCAAAGACTATGTAATTGGGATATTATTAGTCCTCTTAAATTTACTGATGATGAATGGTGTCAAATAAGTTCTGATGGTACTTGTCAAAACAGACGTAAAGGAGATGTATTCAAAGAGCCAGATGGCAGTATTCATTATAATGGAGCTTTTACTAAACGTCCTATTAGTAGATATAATTTTGATACTAAAGAATGGACTGATAATAAAAATCCTATTTGTTGGAGTGGTGGATTATTTGAACATAAAAATAATGTTCTTACTGGTAGATATTTTAATCAATGTTATTTACTACCATATAAAATTAATAAAGGATGGACTCCTCGTCCTACAATAACTATTGATTGTGTTGAAATAGAAATAGCTCCTGATAATTGGATTATGGCTGTTGATGCTAATAATACTAATTTACTGTTACTTAATGCTTATTATAATATTCAATGGGAAAAATGTTCTTCCTTAAAAGGTATTCGTCTTGAAGATGTTACTGTTGAACTTGAAAAAGAAGCGTATGAGGAAATGAGACATAATATATAAATTATTAACTATTTAAATATTAAAGTTATGGGAAGAAGATTTTATGGTTTTAATAACCGTTTTAGAACTACTAAAAATACAGAAGCTGTTGTATTTGAAAAAGGTGGATTTGTTGGTAATTTTGGTTTAGTAAAAAAACTATGGAAGAAATATACTGAAGCTATTTATAAATATAGAACTAATACAGGTAAAATGACTGCTAGTGATTATACTCATTTATTTGGTTATTTAAATCCTTATTATCGTTCTGCTTATAATATACCTAAACGTAGAAAATAATGGCAAATATTTATAATATTACTACTGAACTTGAGGATATATTTCTTGAGTTAGAAGAAAATGGAGGTGAATTAACTCCTGAACTTGAAGAACGTCTTGCTATTACACAAGAAAGTCTTAAATCCAAACTTGATAGTTATCGTAAAGCATATACTGTACTTAATCTTGAAGCTGAATCTTGTAAAAAGGAAGAGCAACGATTAGCTGTTCTTCGTAAAACTAAAGAAAACAATGCTGAAAGACTTAAAGGAGTTATGCTTGATGCTGTTATTGCTTATGGAGAGTTAGGTAAGTCTGGTAATAAAGTTATTAATTTAGTTGATAGTAAACTCTATACTAAGAATAGTAAATGTGTTGAAATTGATGAAAATCTTAATCAAATATTTATTGATTTAGTTCTTGAACATTTACAATCTCTTTGGGATAATGATATGATTGATAGTAATTTTTCATTTAGTAGAGATGTTCTTCTTGAACAAATTAATGATAAATTTACTGAAAGATATCCTGAACAATCTGCTAGACTTAGAGAAGAAACTGGGGGTTATTTTACTCTTGATGATTTAGATTGTATTAAAGTTAAATTTGAAATTGAAAAACCTATTGGTGATTTAGCTAATAAAATTAATTTTGATTTACTTAATACTTTCTTTAATCATCAACATGAAATGACTAGAAGCAGCAGTGTTAATAAAACTACTATGAAGAATATTCTTAATGATGGTAGAGATATTAGTATAGCTAAACTTGTTGAAAATACTAGTCTTATTATTAAATAACTTGGTTATACTCTCCGTAAAGGACAGAATTAAGTTCATCCTCCACGGGGAGTCAACACTGCTAATCTTGTTAATTATGGAACTAGAAGAAAAAGTAAAAGAATTAATAAAATGGTATATGGATACTTATGGTGTTAATAAGAATCAAGCTATTAGAGATATTCAAAGTAGTATATTATATATAAGTAATAAATCATATGTATAAAGTAAAAGGTAAACCTTGGGCTTATTCTGGTGCTATTGATGTATCAGATTGTGCTACTGCTAAAGAAGTTATGCTTAAAGCTGGACTTAATTTTAATGTAGCTAAATGTGAACTAGTTGGTAAAATGCCTATTAAACTTACTGGAACTGATGAAGAACTTGACAGAATTATTAAAGAACAAAAAGAAGGCGCTCATGTTTTTGGTACTGACATTTATCGTAAGTGTGATAACGCCTTTGCTACCTATCGTACTGATTACAATATTCCTTTAGGTGTTGTTAAAAGTAAATATACTATTGTACAAAACAATGATGCTTTTAATTTCTTTGATGGTGCTATTGGTAAAAATTCTGCTATTTGGCAAACTGCTGGATTTTGGGGAAATGGTGAGAGAATATTTGTAAGTGCTAAACTTCCTAATAATATTCTTGTTAAAGGTGACCCTGTTGAAAATTATCTAGTATTTACTAATACTCATGATGGTAGTGGTGGAGTTAAAATTTTATTTACTCCTATTAGAGTTATTTGTCAAAATACTCTTAATGCTGCTATTCGTACTAGTAGTAATTATGTTAGTTTTCGACATACCAATAGCGTTCATAATAAGATTTCTGTTGCACAAGAAATACTTGGAATTAGTAAAATTAAATCTGAAGAATTTGGTCAATATTGTAATTTACTTGCTGATATTAAGGTTACTGATGAAGATGTAATCCAATTTATTGGAGAAAATATTCTTACTGAAGATGAAATTCAACGTCTAAAAGATACAGGGCATACTATTAAAGATATTGCTTATCGTAGTGGTTTAGCTTTAACGGATAGTAAAATAAGTAGTAGAAAAATGAATGTTATTTCTGATACTTATAGTTATTATTTTGATGGTCCAGGTCAAAGAGATATTCTTGGTACAGCTTGGGGTGCAGTTAATGCTATTAGTGGATATTATTCTAATATAGATAATATTGAAGGCACTAAACGATTTGATAGTATTTGTTATGGTGATAAATCAAGAAAAATAGAAAATGCTTTTGCGCTTGCAGAAGCTCTTTAATTTAATAATTTAATTATATATGGAAGTAAAAGTATTTAAACTGAAAGAAATTAAACTTCTTAGTGGAGATGTTGTGGATGTAGAACAGTATTGTAATGTTCAACCTATTTTACCTGCTTATGGTAAAGAAGGTGATGCTTGTATGGATGTTTATCCTATTCATTATGAATATGATAGAGATAAAGATAGACATATTTATCATACAGGTTTAGCGTTTAATATTGGAGATGATGCTAATGGTGAACCTAATGAAATGTCTTTACGTCCTAGAAGTAACCTTACTAAATCTGACTTTTATATGCCTAATGCTCCTGGTACTCTTGATTGGGGTTATCGTGGGGAACTTCTTATTATTTTTAAGAATCGTACTTCTAGAGATTTAGTTCATGCTGTATCTACTCTTGCTGAAATAGTTGATAAGTTGAGAGAACGTATGCATTTACCTGATAGTATGGTTGGTAATGCTAGACTTAAACTTAATAATGTTAGAACTACAACTACTAATATTCTTGGTAAACTTTCTACTCCGCCATATAATTGTGATGGTAAAGATAGATGTTGTCAATTAATTATTAATAGTGCTGAACGTATTAGTTGGAAAGAAGTTAAATCTATTGAAGAATTAGGAGAAAGTGAACGTGGAAACAAAGGATTTGGAGAAGGAACCGGTGGAGCAGCTAAAGCTTAAAGTTGGTGCTCGTTATATTCATAATAAAACGTCTAATGAATATATAATTATTAGTATTACTAAAATGAAACATCCAGATACAGGTGAATGGATTCCTGCTGTTATTTATAAAGTTGATGGACTTGAACCTTTATGGTGTAGAAGTGTTGAAAGTTTTAAAAGTCATTTTAGTGATGCTAAAGTTGAAGGTAATGAAGTTTATCTATGAAAAAGTTAATCTTATTCTATTTACCTGATTGTAATGTTAGTAAACTTTTTGAAGAAAGGCTTCATAAAGCTCTTGCTCTTCCTGAGTTTGCCGGTAGGTTTAATCTTATTAGGTATAATTTATATACTGATACTGGTAGACAAGAAGCACGTAGTGTTGGTATTAGTGATGCTCCTGCTGCTTACTGTAATGGTTATGTTCTACGTGGTTTACAAAGTGATTACACTTTTCGGAGGTATCTTCGCAAGCTGTTAGAATAGTCATAGATATAATTCTTTTGCCCTACATTGAATTTTAATTATCATTGTGATTAATCTATCACGATATGAATATCATTCAATGTAGGGCTTTAAAATAGCTAATTTTATAAATTCTCATTATATTATACGAATACTATGGTTAAAATTGAATTTTATTATAAAAGTGCTGATAAAGATAAAACAGAAGCTATGAGAGAAGCTATTGATATAGCTTTATTTGGTACTAATGTTCAATGTAATTTTAAGAATCTTCCTGACCATCTTATTCTTGAAAATATGATACTTGAAAAGGCTGTTGCTGGTAAGAATATTACTGAATATCCTACTTGTATTATATATAGAGATGATACAGAATATAAACGATATAGTAATTCTGTTACTTGGGAAGAACTTCGTAATGATATTAATTATCTTACTGGAGATGAACCTACAAGACAAACAAATAATATATTTGTTGAAGCGTTTATTGATGAACATGATTGTATAACTCGTGCTAAATGTGCTGATGCTATTGCTTGGATGTGGAAATATCAAAATACTAAAGTAGAATACATTCAAACTAATATTGATAATCCTAACAAATTTGCTATTGTGATTAAAGATAGTTGGAGAACTTATGCTACTTATACGTATTCTGATAGTCTTACTACTGAAATGATTAAGAATACTCTTCTTAGAGTTCCTAATACTATTAAAGAAGCTGTTAAAAATAATGCTATTGTGTTATGATACGTATTGATTGTTTTACTAGAGATGGTTGTGACGCTTGTAAAATAGCAATTAAAAATATAACTGATGCTATTAATGAAGCTAATTGTGATATTACTCTTAATATTCGTAATACAAATCTAGATGATATTCTAAGAAAAGAAATTACTAAATTTCCTACTACTGTTATTACTAAAGTCGATAATGATTATAAAAGAAAAGAATTAGCTCGACTTGAAGGAAGTTTTCCTAGTGATTATATTAAAGATATTATTAATAAACTTGAAAAAGAATAAACTATGACAGTTAAAGAACTTATAGATACTCTTAAAACTTGTGATGAAAAGTCTGAAGATAAAATTTGGGAAGGTCTTGGATTTGTTCTTCAATGGGCTAAATATGGACTAAAGAAGTAAATAGTATTAATGCTAATGGTTTATATGTTATACGTAAAGCTGGCTCTAATAGAGCTGGCTTTATTAAATTTGATGATTAGCTTGGAACCGCTACGAGTGCTACGCACTCTTCGCTATACTCCCCGTAGAGGATGGAATGGTAGTTGTGCTAGTAATATTAGTATAGTTATTAATGATAATGATTATATTGATTGAATGAATACTAATCTATTCCATCCTCTACGGGGAGTTGAGCGTAGCGAAGCGGAGCGTTCTACTAATCCTTAAACTTATAGTCGTTGGCATGACTGAAACCTCGGTAGCTAAGCTAGTCTTACTACTGGGGTTTATTTTTATCTTATTGTTAAACTTAAATATATTATAATTATGGTTGCATTTTTTGTTCTTATTGGAATTGTATTTGGTGGTGTTAAACTATTAGCAGTTGCTAATAATATTAGTGATAGTGAAGCTATGGATAAGTATAGTGGAAAACTATTTGTTGTTGGTATTATACTTTTTATTATTCTTATGTGTGTTATTGGTAATAATGATGATGGTTTTAATTAAGATATTGCTATTATTAATAATCATATAGGCTATGCGCCTACGCACAAAGGTTGCACCTTTGATATAGTTATATTTTTTATCTAAAGTAATAAATCTAATAGGTACTCCTGAAGATTATGTTAATGATTGCTTTGAACTTCAAACTAAAGGTATTCTTGTATTAATATAAAAGTAAAAGGGCTTGTCTAGGTAGTGATACCATAGGCAAGCCCTTCTTTTTTTACTAGATTCAAGTCCAGCTTATTCAAATATATCTTTAGCTATATCTTTATAAGGTATAATACTAAGTATATTTTCATCAAGTTTATAATAACTATTATTATTAGGTAAATCAAGAACTCGATTAATACTACGAACAACAGGTATATTACGAATAGCCATAACTTCAAACTTATTCATACCTTTATATCTACCAGTAGTATATTCCTCAGTAAAATCTTCTTCAATAAGGAATCTAGCAGCCATAGCAGTAGTACCAAGTAAGTCATTAATAGTTTGTCCAATAGCAACAGGACTAGACCATAGTTTTTTACCTTCAGCATAAGCTCCAAATGGAGTAAATGAAGCAGCTTCAGAAGCAAGACGGTCTGCATGATAAAGCATAAGATTATAAATAATACCTTCATCATCATCACCTCCCATACCAGTTATAGCAATTGCTCCAATAATAGCAGCACCTACATAAAGTAAATCACCTAAATTACGTCTAATATTTGCTTTTTCATGTTCAGGAAGAAGTTCATAATTAAGTTTGAAATTAACAGCAAATGAAAGTAAATTCTTACCATAAACTTGAAATGCTTTAAGAACATCACTTACATTATTAATTTCTCCTACATTACTTTCTTTAAATGGAATAGTCAAATAATCATAAAGACTAGTATAACTACCTTTTTCAATAGTACCTAGAGTTTCATTATAATAACCATTCCAACGATAACGTTTCTTAAAACCGGGATAAAGATGTTTATGATATTGCATAACCACACCACCCAACCAATGTTGTTCAATATTAGCAGAGCCAAGTTTATCATAAACACCATGAACTTTTTTATTTACTTCACGAACTTTATCAATAAATTTAGCATATTCTTTAAGAGTAAGTTTACTATCAGGTTTTATTTGAGCAATTCCATCTTTAAGTTCAAATTGATTATAAACATCTGGAAGTTCAGCAAACTTTTTATCAATATTCTTAATAAGTTCTTTACGTTTAGCTATATATTCTCTTTGTTGTTCTTCATTAAGATAAGTCTTGACAAAATCGAATATAGGATTAGCTTTAAATAGATTATATTTAGCTCGTTTTTTATTATCAGCTTTAGCATCGTCCATAAACTTATTGAATTGTTCAAGAAGAGCTTGGTTCTCTCCTCCACGGGGAGTATTTATTACAGACATAAGAGCATCTTGTTCAGCTTTACTATGATACATTTCTTTACTCATTATATCATAACCACCTCTACCATTATCAACAAGTCTATGAGATTTAAGCATAGCAAATAACATAGTATTTTGCATATAATGTTCACCAACAGATTGAGGACTAAATAATAATCCACGAACTCTACGAATATTTTCTTTAAGACCTTCAGCAGTACTAACTTCAGTTACTCTATCAAAGTCAACTACATGACTAAGTTTAATAATAGCATCTTGAAGAGTACTACTATTTTCACTATACATATTAGCCATATAACTAACAGTTCCTTTAATCCATTCAGATTTACCAGCTTCCCAATCTTTAAGATTAATATATTCACCAGCAGCTCGTTCCATAAATATATTACTAGAACCAGTAAGAACGTTAGCAATACCACCAGTAATATTCATCATCATATATTTACTGCCAGCAATATTTTGAGCAAGAGAACCTAATTTAACTAGATTAGGAGTTTTATTATCTTTATATTGTTCAAATACAAGACGACGAATAAAACTTCTAAGATGTTTACTAGTTATAGTTTGTTTTTCTTGTTTATATTCAATTTCACCACCAGCACTAGCTTCTCTATTTTCACTTATACTACCTTTATAATTTATATCGTAAGCAGTATTACTAGTAATAATTTGGTCAGCAGTATAAAGAAGATTTTTAACTGTTTTAACAGCATTATATCTATTACTTTCAATTAAGAAACTATTAAATACTTCTTCCCAATTACGATTAAGAATATCATTATGAATTTTATTATTCTTTTCAATAATTTCATCTCTAGCTTTAATTGCAGCAGCTTTACGTTTACTAAATTCTTCATCACTTTCATTAGGTTCTTTAAATCTAGGTATAGTAGGAAGTTGTTGAGTATCTTTATTAACTAACTGAACTAATCTAGGATTAGGAATATCATAATCTTTATCAAAAGTTAAATCTTCATTATTTCTCCAACTAGTATTATTAGGAACATTGACTGTCCAACCAAGAAAACTAAGAGCTTGTTCAAAGTAATCTTTAACAGTCATATCTTTAGATTTAGGCAAAGCTGGAAGATAACCCATATCAACATATCGCTTATTACTATTAGTAAAACAATACTTTTTCATAAGTTCATTTACTTTATTCATAAGTTTAAGTTGATACTCATTAAGATTAGTATAATTAGGATTATCATATCCTGTTTCTACTTTATACTTATTAACAAAACTACTATATTCTGGATTAACAAGTTCTTCTTTAGGAGTAATATGCATTTGATTAATACGTGGTTCATAATTACCAACAACAGCTGAACCATCATCTTTAATCATTTGCATAGTAGTCCAAATACGAATAGGTTTAATAGTACGAGTATATGGGTCAAAATAATGATTATCTCTATACCATTGTTTATATTCAACACTATCAATACCATATTTGTCAAGAACTTCTCTTTCTTTTATATAGTAATATTGAGTAGTAGTTTCTCTAGTTCTCTTTTGAAGAATATTAATTGCAGCAGTTCTATCAATATCAGTCCATTTATCTAAATCTTTAGGTTTAATAATACCATAAATAGTTCGATTAGGTCTTTCTGTAATAGTTCCATTTTCTTCAATTTGTTCACTAAATACTTCTAGCCATTTATCATAATATTTTTTACCTTTAGCAAAAGCTCTATTTTTATCAAGTTCATATTGTTTCCAATTATAAGTAACATCACATTCACTTTCAATAAATTCAGCAACACGTTTTGCTTTAGCTTTATCAGTACTCTTTTCACCTCTAGTAATTTCATTAAATACTTCAAAACCAGTCTTGAGTTGTTCTAAATCTTCTTGACTAATATCAGCAGTATTAAGAGTTCTAGTAGCATTATCAAAATATTTTTCAAGTATTTTATTAATAGCTTCTCCTACATTAATTTCTTCTTCGCTCTTAGATTTATTACCTGTAAGATAATTATAAAAATCAGCACGATAAATTCTTAATTCATCTTCAGCAGAACGAATAATACCAACATAAGGCATACCATTACCTTTAGTATATTTATATTTTCTAACTGTTTCAGCTTTTATGAGAGCTGCACGTTCTTCAGGTATCTTACGTCCATCAACTACATTAAATTCATCTTTAGCTTGAAATTCTTTAATAGCAAGATTAAGAACACTATTACCTTTATTAGCGTCTTTAAGTTCTTCAAACGCCCAATTTAAATCTTCTATATCTTTAATATCAAGAATATATCTAGTATTCTTACGAATCCATTCTTTAGCTTCACGATATTCAGGAACTTTCATAAGTTCTTCCATACTAATAAGAAGATTACCATTAGCATCACGTTGACTTTCATATTTACTAATAATAGAAAGTTGTTCTTTAAGTTTAGAATCAAATCCTTCTTTAGCTTGCTTATCATAAAACATTTCTTTTACTTTACGAATATTAGTTTGATAAGCACGAAGTCTTTCAGCTACATTCAAATCATGACCAATTTTTTTATTACCATCTTCATCATAAAGACTAGTAAAGCTATCCATTTGAGCATAGATACGTCCAAGTTCTTCATCTTGACTTTGTGTAGTAACATTATCAGTAGCTTGACTTAAAATATCTCGTATTCTACCATTAAGTCTTTTATATTCAGCAAATTCTTTAGGAATACCATCATCTCCTTTTTTAAGTCCTAATAAACTTCTTTCAAGATTTATAATATAAGTAGAATATTCAATAGTAACATTATTACTATCTTCATCTTGAACTGTAATTGGTTTAAGCTGATGAATAGTAGTCATATCAATAAATTTAGCTTTATTAGATAAAGCAATAAGATGTTCAACACTATTAATACCAAATTTTTGTTCAGCTTCAATGGCAGCATCTCTATATTTCTTCATCTTTTCTTCCCAAATAGGATTATTAGGTTGAATTAATCTACCATCATCATCAATTATACTATCAAGACTAACAGATTTACCATCTTTAGCAGCTCTAGATTTAAGTTCTTTAAGATAATTTCTAAAGTCATTAGATTCTTTAATACCATTAAGACGACCTTCTTCAACAGTACCCATTACATCTTTAAGTATATTCTGCAATACAAAGTTACGATTAGCACGAATATCTTGTATCCAATAATCCATAAATCCAGTATCACCATAAGCATCAAATTCTTTCATAAGACCACTTATATAATTAGGATTAGTAGTGCGTAATTGAATCCATCTTTCAAACCAATCTTTTCTAGCAGAATGTACAGTAGTATTAGAATCAACTTGATTAACTAATTTTTGAATCTTTCTAATATTCTCTTTAGTTTTATCATCAAGATTTGTACTATCAATATCAATTTCGCTAATAAGTTTGTATTTATTCTTAAATGTATTAGCACTAAGAATAACATCTAAGAAACGATTTTGAATTTGTTCATCTTTAAGAACTTTACTAATAACATCTTTATCGTTAATAGGTTTATCAATACCGTCAATTTTAATAAAACGATTAATATCGTTAAGAATATTATTAGCTTCAACATCTATATAATTAGCTATAACTGATAATGAAAATTCAGAATTATCAGAAAGACTACTACTATCAAGATAGTTAATTTCAGCATTATTAAGAGCGTTTAATACATTTTGAGCAGCAGGTTGTCCATGACGAACAGCTCTTGAAATAATTAAACTTGCATTTTTAGCAAATCTACCAATAGGAGTTTGGTCATCAACACTACTATATCTATCAGTATTACTAGTAACTCTATCTATTTCATTTTCATTAATTTCAATAAATAAACCAAGTTTATTATCTTCAATATTAGGATATTTAGCTTTATATTGCTGTAAATCATCACTTAAATTAATAGCAGTAGTTCCATTAATATTAAGATAAAATTTACCATTAATAGTATATATAGTATTATTCTCAAAAGGAGTATTCATAAAAGGTTGGAAATACTCATCAGAAATATATTTACTATATAGTTCAGGAACTTCTTTATAACCTTTATTTACAGCTTCATTAATATTGTCTTTAATACCATCAATAAATTTATCTCGTTTTTCTTGTTGAGTAAGACCTTTATAAAGAAGAACAGCTAACGGTTTATGAATATTATTATTAGCTATAATACTAGGTTCAATACTATTATAAGTTTCAAATGATTCAAGTCTATCAATAGGATAATAAGCTAAAGTTCCATCATAAGTTCCTTTAATATATAAATTTCTATTAATTCTAATAACATTAACAGCATCTCCATTTCTTATTATTCCTACATTATCAAGATTTTCTTGACCATTAAAAGTAATAATACCACTTCTTTCTAGACTATAATTAATTTTATTATTAGTAAGTCTTTTAAATGTATAACTAGGACAATTAAAACTATTATAATTCTTACGAATAAAACCAATTATATCTTCAACATTATCTTTATCAACAAAACCATAACTATTAATACCTTTCATAGCTATATCTCCAATAGCTATTCCGCCCTCACTCAATCCTCTAAGGGGGGTATTACTTATAAGTCTACTAATATTTCTAGTTCTAAATTTATGACCTTCAACAATAAAAGCATATTTAACTAAATCAAGAGCTGTAAGTTTAATAAGAGGATTGGGATGATTCCAAGCTCTATCAAACAATCTATGGGCTTCATCATTAGTAATATCACCTTGTATGTAATTAATATATTGAATATTTACATTACGACGATTATTTCTTTCATCATTAGCAACTATTTCAATATGTTCAAATACACTACCATCTTGACTAAAATTACGTTTAATCCAATCAACTTTCTGAGCAGGAGTAAGGCTAGCAAATACATCAATTTCAGTTTGTGTAGGCTCAAATATATTTTTAACTACAACATCATCTGTTTTAATATTAACTAATGTACCACTAACTCTACCAACTTCTAAAGCTCTAGATTGTCCAGTGCCATATTCTTTAATATATTTAGGATGAACAAAATCACCATTAACAATAGTAACAGGTAAATTAAGATAAGAACTACCATTATTACCTACTTCTAGTTTATTAATAAGATAATCTTTATAGTCATTATATAGCTTTTCAGTCATTATTCCACCTTTAGTCCATTCTGCTATTCTATATACATAATCAATAAATACAGGATTAGCAGTTTCAAATACTTGTTGAGTAGCTTTAACACTAAGAGCAGTGCTCATTTGTAAAAATGCAGCTAAACTAGGATAACTACTTTTAGATATATCAGATTTAATAAACGCATCTATACCACCACTAATATCAGGAAAGACACTCTCTAATAGCAAGGTTTGACCCCCCGTAGAGGATGGAGCATAAATATTACTATTTTCAATAACAGTTCTAGCATCTCTAAACACTTTATCACTAGCATAAAAACTTTGTTTAGCACCATATTTATCAGCACTAAGAATATTAAGATTATTACTTATATCCTGTCCGATTGAGTTTAGCCGATTGAATTGTGCTAGAACATAAAGGTCAAATAAAGCCTGCTGAACGCCATTCATTTCCCCTCTAAGACGAGATTTATATGCGTCTGATGAAAATATAAGGTCAGGTGATGAAAATGCGTCAGAAACGCTTAAATTGAATAATTTCTTGAAAGTTTCACCATAACTTTTATCAATAGTTTCAATTAGCTTTTTACGTCCAGCAAAATTAACTTTTTCACCAAAACCAAGATTATGAGCAACTTCTCTAATAGCTTCAGTAAGCGGATTTTTAGTACCTTCCGCAAGAACACTATTAGTTTCTTTCCATTTACGAACTAGTATATCAATAGCAGGTTGCCACATAAATCCAATAGCAGTATCATAATTACTTCCAAAGTCAACAATAGTTTTAAAAGCATTAAACGTATAAGTATTTTCATTATGTATAGCCCCCTCTTTCATAACATCGAGAATATGAGCAGTAGTCTGAGAACTATAAGGATTAATCAAATAGCCATCAACATTCTTATCATCTCCAGACCAACCAAAATTCTTATGAGTAATACGAATATGTTTATTACCAATAGTTTCAACATTTTCTTTACCATATCTATTAACAGCTTCTTGCTCACTAATCACATCAGTAGTGTACATAACTTTAATACCTTCACTATGATTAGCTTTAGTAACATTACTAATACTCATAAAAGTATCTCGATTAACACTGATACCTTTAAGTTTAATACCAGAAGTAGCAGCATCAAACCAATCAAGTTGAGTAAAGAAATCACTAGGAGCAACAGTTGTTTTATTAGCGCCAACTATTTCTGCATAAGTTTCATTAGCTTCTTTGACATTTTCAAAATTAGAAGTAGTAGTATTTTCTTCAAATGCAGCAGGATTATTAAGTATATCAATAAATGATTGAATAATAGCATTAGTTCTAGCAGCTTGACTGCTTGTATCCTCCACGGGGAGTTTTAAGTATGATTCGTAAGACTTAAGTTCACCATCATTAGCAATTTTTTCAACAACTTTAAGATTACCATTATAACCTTCAAGAGTAGCATTAATAGCATCTTCGCTATTTTTTAAAGAAGCTCTAATATTACCTTGTTTATTATAAGTCTTACTAAGAATTTTACGACTAGCTTTATCTACATTATCTTTAACATAATTAATATACCCTACTTCATCTTTAGTATATCTAGCATGAGTAATTTCAGTTGGAATGCCTTTAACAAGATTAAATGTTTTAGACATACCATAAACACTATCAACGTCAAAGTCAGAACCAGTTTGAGTAACCCATTCATCAGGAACAACAACAGTACTACCATAAGCATCTGGAAGAAACTTTTTAACATACATAATACATATAGATTGTTTACCTTCAGTAGGAATACGATAACCAATCATAGTACGTAAGCTATCAGGAACTTGTTCAATATTTAATCCTTTAAGTTTACTACTCCATCTAGGAAGTTTAATTTCAGTATAATAAACAGGAGTGCCATCAACTTCTCCAATCTTTTTATATTGAAGTTTACTATCTGTTTGAGTTTGTTTATCAACTTTAAAACCAAAATCAGATAACTGAGCAGCATGCCAACCACTAATAAGTTGCCTAGTAATATTAGTATTAAAATAACTATTAGCAATACTTTCAAGTTTACTATTAATATTAGACAAAAATAAAGGAAGATTATTAAATCCAGCACTATCTAAATCAAAAAATTCAAGAAGAGCTTTTTCAACTCCTTGTTGTTGAGCATTTTCTTTAAATCTATCAAAAAATACAAAACGATTAAGATTTTTAATAGTACCATTAGAATTTAAATCAATATGACCATTACTATCTAATTCAATACCAAGTTCAGCACAAGTTTTTTCAAAACTATTTCTAATATTAGCGACATAGTTACTAAATACTTTACTCTTAAGGTCATTAAGTTCAGTTCGATTAGGAAGATTATCAAACATTTTCTTCATAATCTGAATAGCAGCTTTATTACTAGCATCAACCATATGTTGAGGAACTTCTTGCTGACGATAAAGATAATTATAACTAAATAGTTCAGAATTATCAAATACATTATTATCAAATTCTTTAAGAGCTTCATCAGTTAAAACACCATCATTATTCCAAAGTGTCATTCTATTATGTTGCGCAACTTTAACAGTTTCAACAGTATTAATTTGATGAACACCTCTATTAGTCATTATATTATAAACTTTTTCAAGTTCTGTTCCTTTAATAAGTTTAGGAATAAGAACAAACTCAGCATTCTTTACTTGTCTAGGAACTTCAATACCAACAGTAGTATCATAATATAAATCATAATAGAAATTCTTTTGAATTTGAACTTTATTAGCAAATTTAGTCCAATCAATTTTATCTATTGGAGTATCATCTGTAAGACTTTGAATAAGTCCAGCATATTTATCTAATTCACCAGCAGCAGTAATACGACGAATCCATTCCTCAAGAGTAATATAAGATTGAGCATCATTAGCATTAACACCGCCTTTAAATGGTTCTAGTATTCGTTCTCTATCTTTTTTATCAAGTCCAGCTTTTTTAAGTTGATTATCAAGTCTATCAATAACAACTTTATCAGAAGCTTTAAAAGTATTATAAATAGTAACACCCCTAAATTTATCTTGAAGAACTACTTTTTTACGTTTAGTAACTCCATTAACAGTATAAGGAACAGTAACAGCATTACCTTTGATAGTTATATCATATAAATCAGTAGCTATATCTAAATCATTTTTAGTAAAATCAGTATTACCAAAAGGATTACCACTAGCTTGTACTTCTTTAATACGTTTTAGAATAGCTTGACCATTCTTATAAAAACTTTGGTCACCACCATACATATCGTACATACTATCTCTAACAAGATAATCATTAACTAGAAATTCAGCTAAAGATTCATTATTAATCCTATCATCAATAAATGTACCATATTTATTTTTAAGTTCTTTATAACCATTAGTTATATATTCATTTAACCAATCAGCAACAGCATCTTCAAGAGCAATACGTTGTTCTGCATTAAGAACTACTTGATTATTAACATAGCTAAGTCCACGTGTAGACCCCCCGTAGAGGATGTCAATAGTCTTACCATACCCAATTAGTTCATTAAACGCTCCATTACTATTAGGAGTAATTTTACTAACTAAACGTTTAAAATTAAATACTCTACCAGCTAAAACTTTATGTCCATCTTTAGTAATAAATACATTACCTTTTTCATCTTTATGATATTGATTATAAAAATGTTCAGGTTTATTATTATAAATATCACTAAATTCAAAATCTCCATTAGTTAAAATAGGATTACCATTAGCATTAGTTTTAAACATTACATTAACAGCTTGAGCCATATTAGTAAGTTCTTGAATAACTATATTATAATACTGTTTAAATAATGGATGTTCTCTATTTATAATTTTAGTTCCATCTTCTAGTTGACTACGTAATCCAGCAAGACTATATCTAGGAGCAGTAATAGTAAAGTTTTTAGGAGCATCACTAGGTATAGGAAGTAAATAATTAGCAGTAGGAGTTTCAGAATTATTAATATCAGTCATAAATAATCCCATAGCAGTAATTAAATAATCACCATCACTCATACTACGATATAAGTCATTATTGTTATTATCTAATTCGCTAATACCATTAAGAAGAGAAGTTTTAAACATACTACGAGCATATTCAGTAAGTTTAGGAGTTCCATTTCCAACTCTTCTAAATAGTCCATAATTAATTATATTACCATTACTATCTCTATGTTCAAGAAGTAAATTACTATAATCATATTGATGACTAGTAAACTTTTGTTTAGCATAAGCTTCCACCATAGCATTTTGTTCTTCAACAGTAGATTTATCATCATTAATAATTTTAGCAATATTAGTAATAAAACTTCTATTAATAACATCAGAACTTAAATTACCTTCAGGATTACGAGAATTAAGTTCAACAGGAATATAAATAATATCTTTAAAAACATCAGCCATTTGATATATAATAGAAGTATCACCTCTATTAATAAAACTATCAGGCATTTTAGTTCCTTTATCTTTTTTAAGTGCTTCTACATATTTATTATAGTTTTCAACTGTACGATTAATAACATTAGCAAAGTTAATAAGATTATTAGCCATAGCAACACGACCAATCTTAGCAATAGCTAAATTAAAACTAGCTTGATTAATATCTGGAAATATTTCTTTAAAAGCATCATATAAATAAAGATTAGCATGAGGAGTATTTTTATATCTATCATATATACGAAACTTTTCACGAGCAGTAGGAACACGATTAGTAATAATATTATTCTTAACATTATTATAAAAAGTATTCTGTAAAATAGTACGAGAATCAGTATTAGGATTAGTTACACGAGCACGAACATAACTATTACCATTAGAATCAGTTTGAATATAAGTTTCAATTTTAGATATAATAGGTTTATTAAACACCATCATATACTTATTAGCAAATACTTTATTTTTGCTAAGTAAATCATGTAATTGAATTAAACATTCACAATTTGGAATAGTTTCAGATATACGTTTAAGACTAGCTATAAAATTATCTACATTACTAGTATCAGCACTAGCATATAATATTTTAGATAAGTAATTAGCATCAGAAAAAGTAACAACTCCTAATTCATTATTAGTATCAAAAGGATAACTTCCATTATCAAGTTGAGAAGCAGCAGTAAGTTTAGGTAAACTTGCAAGATGATATTTAATAATTTCTTCTACGTGTTTATTAAAATCTTTAACTTCACCAATACTTAAATTCCAAAGTTGAGTCATTAAATCAATACCATCATCTATACTATTTTCATCACCTTCAGTAGAAGTTTCATCAAGATAACCGCCTAATTCTTCATAATCAGTAGTTTGATATAATTCATCTCGTTTAATAAGTTTAGCTACATTTTTATTATTAAAAAGAGCTTCATTAAATTCAGTATTAGTTAAAGAACGAAGTAATGCTCCATAATTAAAATCTTTAGCATCACCATATTTACGAAGAAATGCTCCAAGACCATTAATTTTAATAGCAGAACTTGGATTATTAATAAAACTATTAAGTTCATTACTTTTAACTTCATCACTTCCGGCTAATTTCTTAGCACGTTTAAGTCCAGCATTAATAACAGTTTCATTAGTACGTTTTTTAATTTCATTAAAATTTAATGGAGCACCATTATATAGAAAATTAAAACTAAGTTTATTCATAATATCAGCCATATAAGTAATAGCTGTATCTCTAGCTTTAATTGTACTAAACAAACCACGTTCTTCTTTTTCAGCAACAGAAGCTACATCGTCCATATTACGAAGTTTAATAGCTCTAGCTTCAAGAAGAGCATTATAAGCTTGTCTTCCAGAAGTTTTAACATTAATACCTCTATCAGCTATAATCTTCTTAAAGATTGGGTCTTCAACCATAGCTATAAGACTATAATAATCAGCATTATTAGAACCATGTTCTTTAATAATAACATTATTAAGATTATTATATCCTACAAGTTTAATATTTCCGCAACTCATAAGTTTATATTTAAGTTTAAATTCATTAATAGTAATACCTCTATGACTAATGTAAAGTAAAATTTAATTACATCGTCATAGAGGTGGTTTTCTTTCGTTTTAAGCGACTTTTATATTTGCTCGATTAATTCTACATACAGCTAAAACTGATGCGTCCTGTGTCAAGCAAAGTGGCAAATTCGGACTGTTGGTCTATTGGTAAACGACTATTTAATTCTGCCATATTCAGCACTATATCATCATCAACACTACTAAACATATCAAGTCCATCATTAAGATTATCATTATTATAATTATAATCTTGACTGTTATCTTCATTAGGATTTTCAGTTTGTTCTGTACTAGCAGTTTCTTCTTCAAACTGAAAAGTTCCTTGAATAGCTTCTTGATTACTTTCTTTAGGCATTTTCTTAATAGCTTTATAAGCATCTCTAGCAGCAGCTAATAAACTATCTTCATTAATCTTAATACCTAACATATCAGCAATAACTTCAAGAAGTCTACTAAATAAAGTCTTACGTTTATTAACTTTTCTATTATCATATTTAATTTCATTAAGTGCAGTCATAAGAGCATTACTAGTAATACTTTCAACTAGAAATTCTTCAAGAGCTTCACTTGTATTAAAGTTCTCAAATAGATAAGGTTTAAGTCTTTCTTTAGTAGCATCATCTTGAGTATTAAGCCAAGCTTTAAATTTATCATATATAGGTTTAACTAAAGCAAGAGCTTGTTCAGTATTATATTTAGTATAAAGTTGTCTATGTAAACTTTCATGAAGTATAATATTAACAACTCGATAAACTCTTTGACCAGCAATAGCAGAACGATTAAGTTCAATAGTATCTGTATCACGATGATAAACAGCATTAACTTGATTACCATTATTATCAGTAATACTATCTACAACTTGAATATTTTTAGGTAATATACTAATCTTTTGAAGAGCGTTAATATAATCAATAGCAGTTTGGTCATTAGCAAAATACTTTTTAAGTCCACGAGTTAAATTCTTAGCAGTTATAGCAGATTCAAAAGCATTAAAATTAATAGCATTAAGAGTATCATCTAACATGAACTCTGATAGCTGTTCAGGTATTGCTCCATCCTCCACGGGGGGTCTACCCTCAAGCTCATAAGTAATATCGAGTTTAGAATGAATATCTATTTGCCAATTACCAGCAGTTTCATTAGTATTAGTATTAGCTAATTTAGTTCTAACTAAACCATTACTAATAATAAAATCTTGATAACTATTATAACTATAAGTTTTACCATCAATATTTATAATAGTTTTACCATTTTCACGATAAATATATTTATTGGTTTTATTATCAGTTTTTGTACTATCATTAATAAAATCTTTACTAATAGCAAATTGGGCATAATTAAACATTTCATCAATAACAGGACGAAGAGCATTATCTAATTCATCAATAGTACTAGCATTAATACCATAACTTTTACCTATTTTAAAAGCACTATTAACAACATAAGGAGAATTAATAATAATATTACGTTTATAATTACCAGCATCAGAATTAATAGTAAAAGCATAATCTTTACCATTAAAATGTGCACCTTTAACATAAAAGCCTATATTAGTAGGATTAATACTAATTTGAAGTCCAGTATTTCTATCTCCGTTAATAAGTTTATTATTTCCAAATATATCCCCAAGACTTTTTTTAAGTTCACCAAAACTTATTTTTCCACTAATATAATCTCTACAAAGATTATTAACTTCATTCTTAATAGAATTAGTAATACGTCGAGCATCACCTTTAAGTAGATTACTATTTAATGGAACTTGTTTACAAAAAGCATATAGAGAAGTACCATCACTACTTGGAATACTAATAACAGGCATACCATTAGTAGTAAGATTTTCAATAATAGTTGGTTTACTTTCTCCATTAAGATATAATTGACCTTGTATAACTACACCAAGTTTATTAACATCTTCATTATAATTAACTACTGTTTCTTGTACATCATTCCATTCGCCATTAGCATCATCAATAGTATTAAGAACTCCATATTTAACATTAACAGCTTTAACTTTACCTTTAAAATCACCTTTTACTATTGTAATAGCTTGGTCATAACTATTAAGAAGATTATTAAACCAACGATTAATACTAGCTTCATGACTATTTTCATAAGGCTGATTAAATATGTATTTAGTAAGATTAACAAGATGCCCAGCTAAATCAAAAATTGCAACAGGAGTAGTAAAATCTCTAACTATATCAGGATATTTAGTTTCAAATTCTTTAAATAGATTAACAAGTTCTTCTTGTGTCACTTCTTCTTTAACAGCAAGTTCATATAAATGACCAATAAATTCTTCGTCAAATCTATCACCATCAAGAATACTAATTAAAGCGTCTTTAAGTGGAGAAACAACTTGACCATTTTCAGCATGAATATTATATTTCCAACCTTGATTAACCATATCATAATTACCAAATTTATCAATATTTGGAACTCCTATATAACCAATAATTGTATCATTAGCAAAAATATCAATACGTTTAAGTTTAATATTATATACAGCTTCTAAATAATCACCTTGTTTAATACTAGTAAATGCTTTAACATTTTCATTCTCTACTATATATTTAAGATTAACATTATTAGTATGCTCAACTTGAAGTCTTTCAAGACGTTCTTTAGCAATACCATCTACATATTGAACAAATTGTCTAGCATTAAGTTTTTTAATAGTTGATTCATCAGTAGCACGATATTTACCTTGATTATTAGTGCTAGCATAAAGATAGTTTTTTACTTGATTAAACAAGTAATTTTTAATAATTTTATTACCTGTAATACTATCTATATATTCAACTAATTGACCAATACTAAGATAGACTTTACCATTAACAATTTTACCTCTAGTATTACCTTCACTATCAACACTATTAGCAAAATCATCCATAATAGCTTCTATATTGCGTTCATTACCTGTAACAGTGGCATAAGTAGCATTAAGTAATAAACGTCTAGTGCTATCATCTTGAACAGAACTATATAAACTACCTCCTGTAAGACCATCAATAATATTATTAACTATATCAGCAGCTTCTGTTTGTTCAAATCCAGCTTGACTAAGTTTATCAATAAAAGATTGTCTTGCATTAAGTAAATCACTACTAGTTGATTCATGTCCTAAAGAATCTTCTAAATCAGCTATACTTTCATAAACCAAATCAGTACCTATTTGACCACGTTCAAAATCATCATCTGGAAGAGTATTATTAACTTCAGGCTTAGGAGCACTAATAGGTTCTTGAGAAACTGGTTGTTCAGTTTGAGATTGAGGTTGTTCAATATTAGTAGGCTCACTAGGAACCGCTCCGCTTCGCTCCGCTATACCCCCCGTAGAGGATGGAGATGAACTAGTATCATCTATATCAGTTTCATTAACTTCATTAATATCAGGATTAACAGGAGCAACTTCTTCCTCTTTAGGAGTATTATTAACATCATTTTCAATCTCTGCAATTTCAGCTAATTGTTCTATTGTAGTTTTAAGATGTTCATTACCTTTAGAACTTAAATCAAGTGCGGCATAAGCATCTCGAATAATTTTATCTATATTTGGTTTATTACCATTATTAGCATCTTTAATAACAGAATTAACATAATCTTTACCATATTGTTTATAAGCATTACGTAAATCGTCCATAGATTTATTAACAATCTTTTTACGACTATTATCAAAGAAGTTATTAAGATAAGTTATACGAGATTTAATATTATCATCAGATAAATTAAGTTGATTTTTATTAACCTCAACATTAATCTCAGCATTAACAACTTCTGCTAAATCTTTAAATACTTCATTATATTGTTTTTGAAGTTGAATAGCTGATTGAATATCATTTTTATTTTCAATATCAATAGGAGTATAAAGTTTATTAATAGCATCTAGACGTTCATTTAATTGAGCAATACGTTCTTGTTTAACTGAATCATTAATTGCAGCATTATCTTGAATAGTTTTAATATCTCTTTGAATGCTATCAAGAATATGTTGATATATACCATTTTTAGCAGAAGTAATATCAACATCTTCAATATGATTATTTGTAATATCTTGATTTAAAACATTATTAGCCCAATTAAGAAGATTATTATAATTTTCTTGACGATTACGAGCATGAACCATTTGAGTAGCTATAATACGACCAACTTCAAATCCACCGCCAAGTCTATTAACTTTATTTAAAGTAGTATTATATTCATTTTTAAGATTATTAATTTCAGTTTTAAATCTATTAATAAGTTCAATACTATCTTGCTGTTGTAATCCAAGTTTATTAGTAATACTATCATTAAATTCTTTACTATTAATAGAACTTTCAAGAAGTCCTAAATTACCAGCGTTCATAGAATTAATAATAATATTATCCATATATTCTTTTTCAGCTATACTACGAAGTTCTTCTTCAGTACCAGTAATGATATCTGGATTAACCTGTTGACCATTTTCATCAGTAATAGTTATAAATGGATTTTTACCATTAGCAATATTATTAAGTCTTTCTTGATATGCTTGAAAAGTAGCAGTACGACCAAGAATTTCATTTTCTCTTTGTTTTTCAGCAGAAATCCAATCTTTATCAAGACGTTTATTAATAAACTCTCCAGCTTTATTCATAACACTACTAAAAGTAACACCACCAAGAGCACCCCAAAATGCTTGCTCCCATAACATTGGGTCTTGAAGATAATCTTTAATAGTTTGTTGAGGAATATCTTTATCAAATACTTTTTTACCATTATATAAACCATCTTGACTAGCTATATAATTAATAGCTTCTTCAACTCCTTCTGTCCATTCAGCTCTAACACCATGAAGAATATCATTGCCCACATCTTTTAATGTACTAGTAATAGCTTGTTTAGTAGTTTTATTACTTAAAGCATTAGTAATTGCAGCAGCATCATCAATATTACTATTAAATGCAGTATTTAAATTTCTAAGTCTAGAACTAGTTGTATTACCACTTAAAGCATTTTTCCATAAGTTTTTTAAACTATAAACTTGCCATACATCAAAAAGAACATTAGCCCAATCTTCTGCAAAAGTAATATCAGCACTATTTTTAGCAATATCTTTAGCTACTTCTTCATCAGACATATCTCTATATTTAGGATTATTATTATAAAACTCTTCTCTTTGTTTATCATTCATATTAGCAAGTTGAGTTTTAGAATAATCTTCAATATCATTATAAGTTTGTCTAGCTTCTTGATAATTTTCAAGATAACGAGAAGGAACTCCAATAGCAGTAGCCTCTGCTATTCTACCAGTAATGGCTCTACTCTTTTGAGTCATATTAATAGCATTAGCCATTTTATTAGCTAATTTATTAAACTTTATACCTTTACCTAATAAAGAAACACCTTTAGCAAGACCGGTACTAGGAACCATAAGAGTTAAAGAACTAGCTATACTAGGAGCATTACTAGCCCACCAAGCAAAATCTCCAATATCAAAAGCAGCGTTAGGATTTTCTCTATATATAGCTAAACGCTCATTAATAGATTCTTTTAAAGATTCAAGTTCAGAACTTATTTCAGATTGATAATCATTAGGACTATTACTAACCATATTATAGAAAGCATCAGCTAAATCTGCAAAACCAATAGCTGTACCAACAGTAATCTCATTACCAATCTGTCCAATCATTCTTAATCCTTGTTCCCAATTACTTTGATTAACAGCACGTTCTTTATTAAGTTTTTCTGGGTCATCAACAGGATTAACATAAACATCATAAGGAGCATATTTATCTATATCATATTGATTAAGATTATATGATTGTTCAGCAATACGACTAAATAAATGACCACGACCCCGGTCACTAATAGAAGTGCCGGGGTTGTAATCAACTAAAGTAGGAGGCTGTATAGCCCCCTTTTTAGTTTTAGGATTATATTTAGGATTAGGTGTTTGATTACCACCTTGTAGAAACTTTAATACATCCATATTAATATAGATTATTAGTTAATTCATCATAGTAATATTGAATAACATAAGGGTCTGAACTACCACTAAGTTGAGCAAGTTTAGTAGCAACATTTTGTTGAATAGCTTTAATAGCATTTTCATTTACTGCCATTCCAGCTTTAACAGCAGTTACAGTTTGTTCCCATTGAGATAAATTATCTACAATATCAACAGCATTTTCTTTACTTACTAAACCAATAGTTTGATTATTAGTAGAATTAATTAAATTAAAACCTCCACCATTAGGTACTAATTTAAATTTATCAATTCCAGTAAATGCAGCATTATTAGTAAGAGAAATAGGTCTATTAGCATTATAATAATTTTCTACTTTACCGGCAGCTCTCCAACTAGTATCTTGATTCCAAGATTGAATAATAGAACTATCAATAGCACCACTACCTACAAGTAAAGTAATAGGTTCTCTTTTAAGTTTACCTTCTGTATCATAGTAACCTGCAATATTAATTTGAACTCCAACATCCCCAGTTTTTGGGTCACGAACAATAGTAGGAGTAATTTCGTTTTCTTTAGCACTTCTAAGATAAGCTGTATAAGCTTTTCTATCTTCAGAAGTCATAGGTTCAAATATTCCATTTTCACTAGTAATATAAGCTTCACCTTGAGTTAAATCAATACCACTACGAATAGCCATCATAGCTTGTTCTTCTTTATTCTTTTTATAAGCTGAAAGTTTACTAGCTTCTTCAGGATTAGCGTTCATCATAAAATTAATTTCAGCTAATTCTGGAGTTAAAGCACTAATACCAATAGTAGAAGAAGTTATTTGACCACCATCAAGAACAGCATCATTTTTAGATTTAAGAGAATCAACATAATTAACTAAACCAATATAAGGTTCTTTATTACCTGTTGGTAATCCAGCATGATGTTCTTCACCATTAGAGTCAACTCGAACAAATTTATCACCGTAACCAAAAAATCTAGTCTTAGCAGAATTAAGAAAAGCATTTAAAGGATTTCTAGTATCTTCAGCTTCTTTAACAGCTTTACCAAAACTATAAATAGATTTATGATAATCTTTAGGTAATTCAGCATATCTATAACCATTACCATCAGAACCAAATCTTATTCCAAGACTAATTGCTTTTTTCTCTCCACCAAGAGCATTAATAAATGAGTTATAAACATCATCATTATTAAAGTATTGTCTAATAGAACTACTATCTCCAAATATCTGATTAACATATTTACTATATGTATCAGAATATTTATTACTAGGTAAATCACTTAAACTAATAATAGAATTATATGTATCAAATCCATCAATACTATCTTGAGATTTACCAACTTTAAGACTATTAATATATTCTTGATTATCAATAATATCATTAAGATAACTAAGAGCATATGCTCTATCAGATGGATTAGTAATATTGGTCATAATACTAGTTCTAATATCATCTGGATTAGCAGTGCTTAAATTAATATTAATATCAGGATTATATTTACTAAGCAATCCAGCTATTGATTGTCTATTGCTAGTAATTTCAGCTTGAGCTTGAGCAGGCATAAAATTATCAATACGAACAGGAGTACCTTTATAAGTTAGATTATCAATAGCTTGTTTTCTTTGAGTTGTACTTCCTAGTCCAGCTTGTTTAGCTAAAGCTAATTGAGCTTTCCATGCTTCACCATAAGTAGTATTACTATCTTGATTATAAAAAGTTGCAGCATTATAGAAAGGGTCAATACGTTTAGCAAGATATTGTTCAGGAGTAAGAAGAATACCATTTTTATCTGTTATATCAGGATTACTACCATTTTGGTCATATTTCCATTTAGCAATCTTATAATCTTGTTCAAGACTAGCTTTAGCTCCAGGAGTATTTTCAATAACAGCTTTAACAGCTTCAGCAAGTTTAGCTTTACTTAATCTTTGCCAATCACCTTTAGTATGAGAATAAATCTCTCCTGTAACAGATTTAGTAATATCATCAGTAACTTTACCGTTAGCATCAAGCCATCTTGTTTGACTACCACCGCCTTGTTCTTTAGCAGCCCATTGAAGTGCTTGATTAAGTATTTGATTCATAGGAATTTCAGAAACTTCTTTATCAATAGGAGTCCATTTACTTCCACCAATAACATTACCATTCTTATCAGTTATATCTTGATAATTATATTTATTAACTGTACGATAATAATTCTTATAATCTTCCGATAAATCAGTACGTTTATCAAGATTATTCATATAAGCTTTATAATCTTGTTGAGCACGTAAACGACCAATCATTCCCGGACTTGAAGTTATATCTCCATAAGTTCCAACTATATCATCAAGACTAGAATAAGCATTACCATATTGCATATTTTCGATAAGAGCATTACGAACTTTATTAAGTTGTTCTTGACGCCAAGCATCTTCAGCTTCATTTAAATCTAATTGAGCAAGTTGAGCATCAATTTGAGATTTAGTTTGAATAGCTTGTTGATGACCTTGTTCAAGAGTATTATAAGTTTTAGCTAAGACATTTAAGTCAATAGGATTAACTTGTTGTCTAAAAGTAGGAGTATAAAAGTTTATCGGCATGATTGTTTTCCTCCAAGTTTTCTACGTTTACGAATAATAAATTCATCATAATCAACTCCAGCATCTCGCATAATTCTATCATCTACATTAGGAGCAGATGCCCTCATAGCACCAATAGTATTATTTAAAGCTTTACGATTTTCATATCTACTAATCATATCTTGAATACCAGCATTAATTCCACTAAATAAATTATTAATATTAGTTACTTTAGCTTCTCTAATACCATTATCAAATGCTGCTTTTCTATCTATATATTGATTATATTGTTGAGCATTAAATTGACGAACACTTTGTTGATTACGTCTATCTTGATTAATAAGATTAGTTTCTATATTTTCTTTATTACCATAAAGTTCATTAGCAGCTTGACCAGCAGCATTACGAACTCGTTGCTTACGAGCTAAACTTACACGACTACTAGCTGTATTAGAATCAATATCACGATAAGCTTCAAATTTATCTTCTCTAATTCTATCAAGTTGAGGATTAATATTATATTTAGTTTTAAGTTTATTAGCACTAATAAGAGTAGGTTGACCTGGACCTCTCATTTTATTAATAGCTCTTTTACTAGCAAAATAACTAGCTAAACTACCAGCTACATTACTACCTAATCCAATCCAATCAGCAGTAGTAAGATTTTTAAATTTACCTTGACCTTTACCATCGGAAGATGTAGTTCCTTTAGCAGGAGTATTAGTAGAAACAGGTAAAGTAGTTGGAATACTAGCTTCTATTTTAGGTAGATTACGATTATAAACAGCAATAGGAGGTGTTTTAGTAGGAACAGATTGAGTTGATTGACTTGACTTACTACGTCCTCCACGGGGAGTCTTCCCGCTAGATTTAGTTTCAGATAAACTTGGAATATTAGTATTATTTGTACTAATACCTCTATTATTTCCATGACTCCAACCAGCTCTAACTAAACCGCTAGTAATTCCAGCACCATCTTCAAATAAAGGAAGTCTACGTTCTGCGTAATATTGAGGACGACGATTTCCATTATCAATATTAGATTTATTAGTATTATTATTTGTAGTATTATTTTTAGACCATCTACCATTCCTAAAAGTATAATCACTACCAACAATAGTTTCTCCTCTAGCAGATTTATTAATAGGATAAATAGAAGTTCTATTAATAGTTTTATTAGTTATAGGAACATAATATCCATTTTGTTCATCATATTCCCAAGTTCTTCCATGACGATTAATACGTTTTCCGCCAACAGCAAATTTATCGTGTAGACCCCCCGTAGAGGATGGAGAATGAATTAATCCATTCTTAACATTACCATTAATACTTATAATCATATTTTTACCTCCAAATTTTCTAGATTTACGACTATAACCTTTAGTATATTTACCAATATGGTTTCGAGTATTAGATATATCTTTAAGTACTTCTGAATTAACATCTTTAACATCAATTACTTCAAGACCTTGTTTTCCAACATCGCCTGTAAAAATAAAATGTTGATAAGGATTACCTTTATTTCTACTAGTTTTACTAAGTCCTTCGCTAGTTATAACATTATATTTTTTATTTTCTGGATGAATACCTTTAGATTTAATATATTCTTTTAATTCGTTATTACTAATATGTTTACTTTTTTTAAATTCTCTATTAATATCTTTATTATAAAGTTTATCAAATTGTTTTTCAATATATTTTCTATAATTATTAGAAATTAGTTTACCAAGTTGATTATTAATATCTTTATAATATATATCTTTAACTTCTTGTTCAGGTATTTGATATACTACATCATTGCTAAAAATATCATTATTATAATTAACTACTTTAAAATTTTTATAACCAAAAGTTACTCCAATACCCGGACTATCAACATCAATACCTTTCTTTTCTAAAATATCATAAACATATTTACGAACTTCATGTGTAAAAGGATTATATGTAGGTAAATTACTAATTTCTTTACCTATAACATAATTAATATAATCATTTTTAGGATTACCTGTTACATTATAACTAGGTTTATATTTTATATTAGGGTCATTAATAAATTTTTTTATATGATTTGCAATATATTCATTATAACCATAAAGTTTAGAATGGTCTTTATTAACTTTAGAAATAATATCTTTATAAGGAATATTTTTATTTTTACTTAATTCTGTTCTAGCACTTTTACCATATCTAAGCAAATATGGAAGTTCATAATCAGTATAAAGTTTACTTTGTTCAGAATTATCAAAAGCAAAATCAGCATTTTTAACCCAATTTTCTCTGTTACCTTCAAATTTAACAGGACGTCTAACAGATACTACAAATCCATCTTTTTCATTATGATGTTTAGCTTTTGCATATCCAATACCTGTATTTAAACTATTAGAAGAATAAATAGTACCTTTTCCTTTATATGAAGAATTAAGTCCAGCTCTACCAGCTCCTGTATCTGGAGCATAAGTTGAAGCATAATATTTAGCTCTATTTTCAGCAGTAGGTTCAATACCATTTCTTCTAAGTATATTATTTATATTTTCTTCATTACCTGTTTCATGTACACCTCTAATAAAAGTATTATGTTCTAATAATCTATCTTTAATAAGTTTATCAGCTTGTTTAGGATTCTTTGCAGCAGATAAAGGAATAGGGTCATAACCATAACGAGCATTCCATTTATTAAAAGTCTTAAGAAAAGCTTTTGTATCATCAATATTAGTTTGAAGAACATCAGGTATATCAATAACTTTTCCGTTACTATCTAATATATTAACAAAATCTTTATATTTACCAATATTAGAAGTTAATTGTTTTTTAGGAGCTTCAAGAAGTTTAGTAGGTTTAACACCAAGAGCTTTTCTACCATTATTAACAGATAAATTATAACGAATATTAGGAGAAATAGAATAATAACCTAAAGCATCTCTACCTTTAGTAATAGCTTTTTGACTTGCTCTAGAAATATTTTTATCTAAAGCCATAGCAACTTTAGTAGCTTTATCGACACCTCTTAAAACTCCAGCGCCACCTAATAGTATATCAAATTCAGGATTAACTTGTTCAAGAGGAGTCATATTAACTTCTTTTCTAGCAGGAACTTTTTCTAAAGTATTATTTGCTATTCTATAAGTTTCTGGATAATAAATAAAATCTCCTTGTTTAATACCACTATTTCTAGGAGATTCCATTATAGGAGTTACTCTAGTATTATCACTTTTAGCTACATATTTTTCTTTACCATATTTAGCTTTAGTACCATCATCGTTAATACCATTTCTATCTTTAAAATCTTCTTGAGCTTTAAATACTTTATTAGGATTAGCTCCATCCATAACTAATTTAGCCGGACTAACACCATTAAGTATAGGCTGTGCAGAATAAACTTTAAGTTCATTTCCATTAGTTTCAACTACTTCACCACCTTCTACTTCAATACCAGTTTTATCACTAGGACCAATATCAATACCACCTTGACTATGTTTTCTTCCATTCATATAAAAGAAATTATTACCAAGAGGTTGAGCAATGCCACCAGCAACTACATTTGGTACTTTACCACCAACAGCATATTGCTTTTGAGGAAGCTTTTTTCCATTACTTCTAGGAGTTTGAATAATATTAAATGGAAATGTTGGTCCAAGTTCATCATCACTAGGAAGAGATTCTTTATTAAAATCTTTAACATAATTAATAAGTCTACCAGCAGTATTATTCATTAATTTTTCTCTATTATCTTTAGACACTAAATTGTTTACACCATTATAGAGAAATTCATTGCCAAGTCTTATTAAACCAGTAGATTTAGCAACTTTATCATAAACTCCACCAAGTGGAGGAATACCATTTTGAATAAATCTTCCATTACGAGTAACATTACCTCTAAATGTACTAGGTAAATTACTTATATGAATAACTTTATCTTTTCTAGGCATTTTATATAATATAATGAGAAATTGTAATTTGATTGATTTTAAGGCTCTCTGCTGAACGATAGCCTATCAGTCGATTAATAGTTCATACCTATATATAATAATTCAACAGAGAGCAAAAGACTAGCGTCTATGACCGCCACAGCGATATACATTTAGCCTATCTCGATATACTGATTGAGGCATAACAGGTTGTTGAACAGTACCATTAGTAATCCATTCAGGACGTTCAAGACCAGTTTTAGGAGCACTATAACTAGCTTGGTCAGCTTGTTTAACTTGAATTGGTTGTTGTCCTTTACTTCCAAACATACCACCAATTAAACTTCCAGCAGCACCAATAGCAGCACCAATCCATGCTTTTCTACGTCCACCACATTTATATTTATTAATAAAACTAGAACGTTGATACATAGTCATTGGATTAGTCATTTTATCAGAAGTAATATTAAGTTGTTGTTGACCAGCTTGAAGTTGTTTACGTTGTTCAGCTTCTTGAGCAATACGTTTATTTTCATTAATTTGTTGATTAGCAGAAATACCTTGACCTATTGCAGTACCTAATTCACCAAGTCCTTGAACTCCTGTAATAGAACTAGCAAGATTACCTAAACCTGGAAGAGCATCAGCAAATTCAGTACCGAAACCAGCTTTACGTCGAACTCTACCACCACATTTAAGAGTAAGCTTATCATTATATTGACCAACATAATCTTGATTAGCATAAGCACTAGTTAAAGCTTGAGCATTTTGTAAAGCATCTTTATGGTCTTGTGCAGCTTGAGCTTCAGCTTGGGCTTTTTCTTGAGCTTTCTTTTGTTTATTACCTTTAATTATACCACCAGCAATACTAGCAGCTGCACCAATAATAGCACCAATAAAAGCTTTTTGTCTTTGTCTATCTCTATACTGTATCATAATTTTCTAAATTGAGTTTGAGCACATTCAAGACTTTCAAATTCAATGCGCTTATTATCTGAATTATTAAATATGAAACGAACTACAAAATAATTACCATATACTCTACGAAGTTTATCACTTACTGTATTAGGATGTTCTTTAATTGCATTACGGAAATAATTAAAGTTATATTGAGTAAGTTCATACCAAGGTTTTTTATACTTATTAAATTCATTAAGTTTATCAATATTAATATCTATATCATCAGTATCATTATCTTCATTAAATATACGAAGTATATCTCCAGCATAAGGATGTTCTCTTAAATCAACAGGATTATTAATATTATCACTATAAATAGGAATATATATCTTACGTACTTTATATTTAATAAATTCAAGAAATTTAATAAGTTCATAAGATTCATTAACTATAATATCAATATAACTATTATGAACTAATATAGGTTCATCACCAACTTCTTGTTTAGATACTAAATATAGACTTCTACTATCATCACCCATGTGAGTATTAAATCTACCATAATTATATTCATTAGTAAATACATGAAGAGGGCAGTTAAGTCTATCATCGTTATGTTCAGTTTGAAAATAACATTTAGTTTTAGTAGACCAAGCATTATTAAAATAATAATCATGTAAACTAATAAAACTACCTACTTTATAATTAAAACTAATAACTTCATTATGCGATTCTATAATAGATTCTTTAGTATTAGGATTAATATTATTATAAGTATAATCAAATTTAATTAGAATACGATTATTAAATTTATCATGAGCAAATCTAACTTTATTAGGATGATATTTATCTAACCATAATTTAATATCTTCATCCATTATTTTAAGTTGACCATCATCAAATTGATAAAGTTTATGAAAATCATCATTATAAAAAATATAACCAAATTCTCCAACTATATATGCTAAATCATCTTGCAGTCCACCATAACCTTTATCACTAGTAAAGACTTCTTTATAATCAACTTCAAAAGCATCAGGTTGATATAATTGAACATTTTCATCTCTAGTTTTAAGTGCAGCACTTATATCAAACATAAACATACTATGTTGAGTATGAACTAAAAGATAATATCCAATTCCAACTAAATTAGTTATACTTCCTTTATTTTCAGTAATATTTTTATAACCTTCAATAGGAAATATTTTCCAAGCATTAACTTCACTTTCATCTTGAATAACATTACTACGTCTTATAGTTTTATCAAAACGAGTAATATTAATAATATCATTACGATATTGAGTTAACAATTTAGGAACATATTGGTTAACATTTCCAATAGGGTCTTTAAATAAATCAACACTATTCTTAGGTTCTACAAATGTACCAAAAGCAACACTTTTCTTATCAGTATCTTCTTTAATACTAAAAGCTATCTTACTAGGTTCATTATTAAAACATTTACTTTCAAAGAACTTATCATTATAAAGAGGAAACTGAATATAAACATTGAATGGAATATCAAACCAACATGGCTCATCGCCACTATAATAATATTGATTATTAATAGGATTATATAATTTATAATTACCTTCGTTCATTATAACTCCATTATCATTATAAATAAGAACACCATCATAAGTCATTCTACCATTATATCCATGCTCAATAGAATAAGTTCCACCATTATAACAAACATCATTAAGTCTTACAAGTTCTTTTTCTTTACTAATATAAATATTTCTAGTACAATTAAGAACTGTTGCGAGAAACATAGTTTCAGCATCAAGTAGTAATTCCTTATAATCATCCATTTCAAGAGCAGTTCCTTTTCCAGCTCTACTATTAATAACACTATCAGCAACTACTAGTTTATAATTATTAATAGGTTTATATTCATTTCTACTAATAACACCTATAACTGGCATATTATAACTATAAGGATAGGTAGTATTAACTACCATATCAACTACATCATGTTTCTCTTTATAAGGTTTGAATTTACATTTACCATCAATACGAATAATATTAAAATCATATTTAATACTATCATCAATATCAAATCGACCACTATATAGATAACATTTATCACTAGTAAAATTATTAGCTACAAAACCCGGTTTTGCACCCCAATTACCATCTTGCCAAGTAACATTACTAGCTATATTACAATAATCTTTTCTAGTTAATAATCCAGTATATCTAGTAATAGGTTCAACTTTTTCATAACTAATAAACCATCCAACATAACCTAATTCTTTAATTTGATTCCATAAAGTAGTATCAATATTAGCACGAATATAAAACTTATTAAAAGTATTATTCATATTATATATAAAATCTCTAGTATGTTCACCACCAATAGCTTCAGCATTAAATATTAAATCAGGTATTCTAAATAGTTCATCACCATTAATATTTTCGTAATAACCAAATTTAGCTTCATTATCAATACCAATAGCACCTATTACTTGATTACTACAAGGAGTATAACTACCACTATTTATAACTTGATAAACATATAAATCATTATATTTATCTTTATCTTGATAATCAATAAAATAATTAGATATAAGAGTATATAGTTCATCTTTATTAGTAGCTTCAAGTTCACCAAAACTATTAAGTAATATATTAGTAGTAGGATTATTTATAGGTTCAGCAGTATAAACTACAATTTTATGATTAGCAATATATCTTTTAACATTAGAACTAATACTAGATATTGGAATATCTCCACTAATAACTGCCCAATATGGAATATTATTATTACCTTGATTATTCCAATTAAAAGTAATTATAGTACAATGAGAACCATCATTAACAACATTATTTATATACTTATCTTTATTTGACAATTTATATCCTCTACTAGCATCACCATATTTATCAACAAAATGAATAAAAAAGTTATATACTTCTCCCGGAATAAGAGTATCATTCTTTTTACGTTCATTAAAATCATAACTAGGTTCAATAATAGAATGAGTAATTCTCATTTTACAATTATCAATATCAAATATAGTATCTCCAAATAATACTTGTCCACTAGTAAATACAGCATCTTCTGTAAATCCAATTCCATTATAAACATAACAAGCTATTTTAACTGTACTAGGTAAAGTATAAACAGATTGATTATTTTCATGTTTATAACTTGTAGGAATAATAAAACAATGACAAGCAAGATATTCTTTAAGATTATGACTACCTCTACTACCAACTTTTATTTTAACATTATAATTAATCTTTAAATATTCATGTGCTGCAATACCTTGTATAACTGTATCATTAAATAAAGTTCTAAAAGTACGAAAAGGATATTGATTATTATTGAATACTTTATTAAAATCTCCAATTTGCCAATCAGCAGTACCAGTAATTTGAAGACTAGCCATTTTAAAATATGGACCTTTTTCACTAACTGCATTGACAGTAATATAATCATTATAATAAGCATTAACAGCTTTATTACGAAGTTTTATAGTAATATCTTTAACAGCTTCTTCTAATGTTTTACTATTACTTAAAGTTCTGTCATCGTTATCAGTTTTTTCATTATAATTAGCAATATATATTCTATTCTTATAATTAATGATATTACCAACATTATAATAATTATAATAGTCAGTAGTTAAATCAGCAACATTATATTCAACAAGAACATCTCTACTAAATTTAAAAATATTATTATTTAAATCATCTGTTCTAAACGCTTGAGTACTATCTTTTTTACATACAATAAAACCAAGTTGATAAAGACCAGAACGACCTCCACTAATATTTATTTCAAAAGTTTGATTACATATATCTTTAGAATCACTAAATGAATCGGTACTACCATAACAATAACCGTTTGGTTCATCGCTCGGTTCATAAACATGAGTTTTTCTAAAACAAACTTTATTAATAACTTGTGGAATTATAACATCATTAAAAATAGGAAATCCAATACTATACCATTTAGTATAATTAGTTTTATCTATCTTATATCTAATAAATATAAAATAAAATCCTTTATAAGCTCCACCACTAACATAATTTAAACCACTAATAGTAGGTAAAGTTACTTGTGGAATAACAGACATTTCAGAATCAGGACGGTCAGAATCTAAATCAATATTAATAGTTTTAAGAGGAACATCAATAGAAGCATCACTTTCAGCAATAGCTATTATAAGATGATTTTTAACATTATAAGTATATGTTCCTTTAATCTTTCCACCATTATATTTCCAATTACTATTTACTCTATAACAATTATCAGCTTGTTCATTATATCTATAAATATAAGACTTATTAGAATCAGTATTAACAATAAATAAAATAAGTTCAGTACTAGTAGGAATAACACCAACTATTTTAAAATTATTAATACCATCTTCATGAATAGCATTAGCAATTACTTTACAATCTTCAAGTCCTTCTTCATTAACAATCATCCTATCATCATTACTTACTTTAACGTTCTTAGCAGCAACTAATGAATAAGGTACACAATCACCTGGATGTTTATTAAGACTAAGTTTCTTTTGTATATTCATAATTATTTAGGAAAAGTAAAGTTATAAAAGAACTCATTCCAACCACTATCATCATCACTTTGTTCATCTAATAGAATACTAGTCTTAATATCTTTCTTCATACTTTCCCATAGATAGAAAGGATTAGTTCCATATTGACTAGCAGAAAGATTAAACACAGGATGTTTATATCCTCTCATAAGCATACGAGCCATACAATAATAAGTAAGACCTTGAATTAATTTACCGTTAGCAGGTATAACAGGAATTTCACAATGATAGTTATCACTATATTGAGTTTCAATATCTTTATAAACAACTGTTATATAAGTATCATTAAAATTAAGTTCAATAGTATTACCTCCAATAAGAATATAATTATGATTTGACTTATCATATCCTCCACGGGGAGTCTGACAATGAGAATGAACTTCATGCTGACATCTTGGACATTCAGTATTATTATGAACTGTATAAACAACAGGATTACATCCTACTTTACCAGTATCAATAACTTCTCTAGTTCTAGAACCATTAGGACAACAATCATCGGGCATACCAAGATAGTCTTTATTAGTAGCACGCTCCGGACTTTCGTCCTCCGCTTGACCCCCCGTAGAGGATGGAGCAGATTCAGTATCACTACATCTATATTTACTAGTATCAGCTCTAGGTACTTCACAACCATTACTATCATATACTTTAAGACCGTCATCAATAAGACAACATTTACTTTTAGCTATCTTATTAATGACGGTTAGTTTCATTTTCTTATCAACTTTACGAAGAACTTTAAGTTCATTCATAGCATCAACACACCAAGCAGGAACTCTAGGAATCCAATCACTTCCATCAGGATTGAAATCATTATCAAGTTTACCAATAATATGTTCTATTGTAATAGTTTTATTATTTGCCATAATATTAGTTTTTATATCTAGTTTTATTACCATTATTATGTGCTCCACGTTCATACTTTTGTTGATTAACATTTCTAATATATTTAAATGGAGCATTAGGTTCTCGTTCAAGATAAACAAGAAGTTTACTTCTTAATCCTAATTTAAGATTAAAAATATCATCAATAGTTTTACATTCAGAATTAAGTTGTTTTGCATCTTTACCTCTAAGTTCTCTATTAATATAATTAGCATACTTAAATTTAATAGCACTATAACTATGAGTTCCATTATTAATAAGTTGTATTTCATAAAACTCTTTATTAGTTTTATAAACTACATAAGGAATACCATCATACTTAAGTCCACGAATTTTATATATTTCTGCTTCTTCTTTATCATAAGGTTTAAGACCAGCATCAATAATTTCTTGTTTCTTAAGTCTAGTAGCGTTCCAATCAACATAAGTATCTCTAGGTTTATCTCTATATCTCCAGAAATTAATAACTAAATCACCAATCTCATATTTAAAATGATAAGCATAACCTTCAAGAACACATTTATGAACACCATAACTATAATACCTATGAATATACTTCTTATAATCAGAAAGACTTAATTCAGAACGTCTTGTAGCAAGTTTAAGAGCAACAATATAATCGTTTGCTTTTTTAGCTAAGTTACAATAACGCAAAAGTTGGAGAAGAACAATACGTCTTTCTCCAACTGTATAACTAAGTTGATTATTAATTAATTGCTCTAACTTATTAATTAATTCAACATTATCATTAAGAAATTGAAACCCATATTCATTAAGATTAATTTTTAAATCATCTTTAATAACTTGATTTTTACTTTTAATATAAGCACGGCAATCAGCTTTCATCTTATTTATAACTTCAAGTTCTTTATTATATTTTGCCATATCGTCATTAGAAGTTTCAATAAACTTTTTATAATAATGACTAATATCTATATCTTTAATCATAATTTATCTAGTTACAAAATTATCAATAGGAGTTTCATTTGTTTGACGAGGAACTTCAATAAGATTACGTTTAAATACAATCTCTTTAAGAGCTCCAATCATATCTTCAGGAATAAGAAATTCATCATCATCGTATTTAGCTTCATCATCAATAGGGTCATAATTTACATCTTTAGCTTTTTCAACAGTTTCGGTAGGAACAAGATAAGGAATTTCAAATGGAGATTCAATAATAATAGAACCTATATTTTGAAACCAATCTTTATTATTACTAAAGAAATAAATATAACCATTAATATAATCATAAACAGGAAGATTACACATACCTGCAAGATAATGATAAAACTTAGCACTAGCTTCTTTTGCAAATGGTATTTCTATCCCAGTATGTCCGGTAGTTCTAATTGATTGGAAAGGTAAGTTATTAATAAGTCTAACTGGCTTTGGAACTTCTTGTTTAGTACGTTTAATTGCAGGAAGCCCAAGAGTTTTACTATTATATAAGTCACCATCAGGAACATTAATAATAGAAACACGAATACGTTGTTGCAAACCTTTATCAACATATTTATGATTTTCATAACTTTTACGAATTAGTTCATTACGACCATGAAGAATAGCATATCGAAGATTACGTCTAAGAGGAATACTATTAGGATTGCCAACAGCATGAGCAAATTCACTAACTAATTGATTAAGACTAGCCATGTTAAGATTGACTTGCGTTTTCTAATTGATGAACTCTTTGTTCAAGTTCATTAATCTTATTAGAATATGTTTCAACTTTAGTTTTAAGTTCATTAACTGTTTCAGCTAATTCGTTATGTTTTTGTGTTATAACTTTAACATCTTGTTCAAGTTTAGTATTATTAGTATAATCAACAATAGAATTTAATAATTCAATTAATAAATTTCTATCTTTATTAGATATATCACTATTTAAGCAGCATATAGTTCTAATAATATCATCTTTAAGTTTATCTTTAGTCATAATATATTATGTTTTAAGTTTATTATATTTAATATTATAATAAACTGTTGTAGGAGTAGTATTGAGAAATACAAAAACAGAAAACAAATTAATTAACCAACTACTCCTAACAACAGTTCCACGTGGACTTATTTAATCAAGTTTAACTGTGGTAAAGAATCCGTGATATGTAGAATAATACGACCGAACCCAAGCAGAAGTAAAGTAACCAGAGCCAGCCTGAGAACCGTCAACAGCGCAACCGCCAAGCAGAAACACACGAATAGCTTTATCTGTATCTTGTCCATTATTACCTTTTATCCAATTACGGTCAGCTTTTTTATTAGTTCCAACTTTATTAGGAACAAAATAAGGACCAAATCTAAAATCAAATTCAGTAATAAAACTGTTAGTATTAGCTTGGTCACCTATAAAATAACATTTATCTTGAATATTATCTATTGTAACATCAGAATGATTAACACCTTTTTTAAGAAGATAAACGCTATTATAATTTGCGTTACGATTTATAATAGCTACATCTCTAACAAATGTCCATATATCACCAAAGAAATTTAGAATACCACGATAAACAGTAGGATAAGTAGCAAAATTACTTCCATCTGTATTATAATTTCCTAGTTCATAATGGTCACCATTTGTACTACCATTACCAATATTATGTTCAGCAGTCCAATAAGTTTGTACAATAGGATTACCACCATTAAAAGCTTTCCATCTTTCCCAATTTAAATTAGTAACACCAGCACCAAGTCCTCCTTGTTTAAATCCATCACTAGTTAAATTAGTATTTAATGCAGCTTGATTATCAAAATTAGCATACTCAATATAACAAAGAGCTTGTAAAGCACAATATTCAAGATAATCAATCATTGTAATCCAATCGCCACGATTAGCACAAAATTCATTAGCTTTATCATAATTAATTCCAGTTCTAGGCCTACCTTGTAATTTAATAGCAGCAACAGAAGAACTTTTATTTCCTCCTAAATATCTAGTATCATCAGGTTTAATACAAGCACTAAATACTTCTTCTTTACCATCTTCTCTAGTTCTAGTCATAGTTTTAGTATGACTTATAATAAAAGGATGAACTCTAGTAAATGTTCCATCAATATTAAAATCGCTTATCCAAAGTTGATATTTAGTACCAGTATCTTTAACACACATATAAAATTCTGGAACTCTTACCCCAACATCGCCATCACTTCCATCAAGAGGAGGAACAAAACCATTTTCAAGAGGTTTAGCCCAACCCGTAGGATTAAGGAAATAACTGATTTTCTTTTCATTATAGACACAACCTTTAAGTCTATTTTGAATAGGAAGTTCTCTATGAAATTTAGTATTACCAATTCTGATTATATCATTGTCATCTTTAGTCCATTCAATACCATAAGCAGCATTTTCAAAAGTAGGAATAAATGCAGCAGAACCCCAAGCTGGATTACCTTGTTCATTAATAATTAAACTATCTCCTTTAGATACTCCATCTAAATTAGGTAAATGTTTAAGTCCTTCTGCAAGTTCATTTAGTATATGCTTGTTAAATCTTAACAAGCCATTATACATTTCTACTAAATTAAAATTCATATTAAGCTTGTTCTAGAGCATCAACTCGACCATCAAGAGAATTAATATTATTAGTATTTTGATTAACTTTAGTTACAAGTCCTTGAAGAGCAGTAATTATAGCATCGTTTTTAGTATCATTACTAGCTTTCATAGCATTAATCGCAGCAACTATATCTGTATTTGCTTTATTAATAGTAGAATTAACAGTATCAAGTTTATTACCAATAGTAGTTTTCATACTATCAACAGCAGCTTTAATACTATCTAATTTAGCATCAACTTTATCAAAACGACTATTAAGAAGAGTTTGAGTTTCATCTGATTCACTTTTATGTTGATTTTCAAACTCATCAAATTCAGCTTTAACCATTTCATGTAATTCAGTAATCTTTTGACTAATCTCATCAAGATTAACTATAACATTATTTTCTCCAAGCTCATCATGTTCTTTATTACCAGAAATACTAAGTTTAAGATTATTAATAAGTTTATTAATAGCATCTAACTTATAATTAACTCTTTTATCATCTTCCATATCTTTAGAATTTAGTTTGTTACAAATGTAAATTATATTACTAATAACAAGTAGTTCAACAATATTATTAACATTTTTTAATCAAGCAGTTTTAGAACTATTAATACCTAGATATTTAGTCCAAGTATAATGTTTACGTTCACTAATATAATTAAGATTATCATCATTAATATGAGCTTCTTCTTCAAAACTTACATCTTTATAAGCATCATGTTGTTTAATATGAAATAATCTTATAATAAGATATTCAATACCATACCATATATAGAAAAAGATATATAACATCTCTTTCATTTGTTCTGTATGAATAGCTTCATGATTAAGTTCTTTATTACTTAATTCTCCTTTAGTAAATATAATACCAAAAATATTAATAGCTTTATAACCATTAAAAGGAAAATGTTTAGTCTTAATAACTCTCATAACTTTACTATTTTGAAATTTAATATTGTAAATATTTATGTACGTCCATAGAGCCACTTTTTAGGCTCATAGCAAGACTTTCATTAAATCATGTACAGTTAATCAGCTAGGCTTAAAACTAGCTAAATTTGGCAAGTTATACTCCCCTTAGAGGATGGAGCAGGCTTGAATTAGTCAGTCAAACCTAGCTAATCAATCTCATACAATCTTAACCAATAGTATTATCAATATCTTTATAGCCAACTCCAAGTTTCTTTAGAATAGGACTAACAACCCAACTCCAAAACACAGGAGCAAGAACAGCACTATTAACAAGCATAATAGCATTATCATATCCAGCAGCAATATAAATACCAGCCATAGTAGCAATACTTATTACTAATACACATCGTTTTTGCCAAGTAGGAACTTTATTATCACCATTAAAGTAATCAATAACTTTAATAATAATATAAGTTAGAACATTAACAATAAACATAAATCCAAAGTCAAAATTACTAAGGATACCATTTATAATTACATCAATAAATTTGTCCATATTAAAATTTAGATAAATAAAAAAGGGAACTATCCGAAGATAATTCCCTTTTACAGTTTTACAATAATGATTAGTTATTCATGTGGAAATATTCCCATACTTTACACCATCTTTTGACTTTGAAGAAAAGCAATTTGTTCATCAATGCTATTAGTCATTTTTTCACTAGGATATAGCAAAGGGTCACTACTACCTAGTATGAATTGATTAACAGGTATCATATCTCTTTCAATTTTATGTTCTTAATCAAACTTAGTAATATTACTGAGCCGGAGTTCCGCTAGCAGGTTGAGTAAAACCACATGGCAAACATCCATAAGCATTACGTCCAACTAGACCAGTAACAGTAGGTTCATTTGGAAGAGTAACTACACCATAGATAACATTACAAGTCTTTCTATCAGTATAGTTGATACCAGCCGTAAACATCTTTTCCATTTCGCATTGGATAAGTTTATCTTGATAAGGACGAATAGCTTTAGTAACAGCCAATTCAGCTTTCAAATCAGATAACTCTTTACGGATATCATCATCAGCGTCACGAGTATATTTGTAAAGATTAAAATGGTCAGTGTTATTTTTCTCAATAAGAGCATCAGTACGATTACGTCCATCAATATAAACACCAAACAGTTCACTATTCAATCGTTCTCTATCTTCAAAACGTTGATTCTGTTGAGTCAAAGCCCATTGATAAAGACCACCTTGAAGAGCTAAAGTATCTTCACAAGATTTTTCCCATGCTTGAAAAGCAGTAGGAGCACCGCTTCCACTACCAGCAGTAGCACCAAGTACGTTAATATTAGTAGAGCCATCACCTAACATTCCACCACCAGCGCCACCTAAAATACTAGCACCAGCAGAACGACGATTACCAAACAAAGCCCAAGCACCAAGTGCAGTACCGATAATACCAAGAGTTAAACCTGCATTAGCTTTACCGTTTACATCACGACGATTACCACCGTCATAATTCATTCCAGCACCATTATCTTTGTTTGGTCATTAACATTATTTTAACTTTCAATAGGACTATATATTGTCAATTCACCAATTTTGTTAAGTTTAGTATATTTTATTTCACCTATTGAAGTCTTACCATCATCAGCGTTACCACCTTGTGTACTAACACAACATTGAATAGTTTGTTGTCCTCTAAATTCAGAATTACCTGCAACAAAACCAAATCCAAATTCATAGTTATCAGTATAATAATCATTATAAACAGTGTTATCTTCATTTAACAAAACTGTATGATATTCATAATTATAAGTATCATCATTAGTTATATTAAGAGTTGGTTTAAAAAGAGTTAAAGGAGCACTAGTTGTATTAACTTGATTATTCCAAACTTTATATTTATCATTAGGTTGATTTTCATACCAACAATAACCATCACGATGAACAAATCCACCACCATGACGAATTATTTTAATATCATCTAAACCAATAGTTTTATCATTAACAGGATTAATTCTAAAATATTTTACTTCATCATTAGATTTAGTAACTCTTTTAATAACTTCACCATACCAACATTCTTTATAACCACCATGTCCATCAGGCATATTAATAGTTCCATCAGCCAAAGGAAAAATAAACATTCCTCTATTATTAGCATCAATTTCATTATTTTTTAATTGCCAAGCATGAACAATAACACCACCTTTATAAGCAGTACATTCAACAGTAACATGACCTCTATATAATTCTCCATACCAATTAGCACAAAGATTCATTTTCATTATATCAGGCATTTTATCTTCAAGGTCAATCATAGATTCAATATTAAACATAACACATTCAGCACCTGAGTAAGTATTATCACCACCCCAATATAGGTAAGGAATTTGACTTAAATTCCAAGACCAACCAACAGCTACATAATTTAAATTGTCAATAGGAGAATTAACATAATATGATTTAGTATCCAAATCTCGTCCATCTTCACTACCCCAAATATATCTAAGTTGGACACTAGTAAAATCACTAAAATGAATAACAGAAGTAGGCCAAATATGATTAGCACCATCATAAACATGAGCAATATTAATTTGACCTACTGTTCGTTTCTTAAGAGGTTTAGCAATTCCTCCTTGACGTCCAAGAGTTAAACTCATTATTCATCAATAATATTATAAGTCATTCCAGCAACTGGGGTAATAGTTGCATATTGGGTAGCAGTTCCTGTCCAAATTGGAAGACTAAGTTTATTATTATTTGCACTAGGCATAGTCATATTAACTCCACATCCATCATTAATAGCTTTTTGAATCTTATCAAGATTAACACTATTAGTAATAGTTTGATTTATTTCTTCTTTAAAGTTATTAAATGTATCATTAGTAACATATTTATTAAGTAAATTATTAACTTCTTCTTTATTATAAGTTTCAGATTTAGTATAATAATTTTTAAACATATTATTAATCTCTTCTTTATTATAAGTTTCCGTAGAAGAAGTATCACCCATTACTCTCCATTCAGTACCATTCCAATAACAAATCTTTCCATTACGATATTCAATCTGACCTTTAGCCCAATTACTACAAGTTACATTAGGAAGATATTCAGACTCTTCACCAACCATACCTGTAAGTTTACATTTATTTAAATTAATAGTACCATTCTCAATAATACCACCTTCAAATACAAGTTCACAACCAACAGGCATTGTAATAGTTTTACCACTTAAATCAAAAGCATAACGAATAATATAACGAGTATTTTCTTCGTTAACCATATCTTGAGTAAGAACAGCTTTATAATTAAGATAAATATTATTCTTAACTTGAACTAGATTTTCTTCATTAAAATAATATTTAATATTATCTACTGAATTAACATATATAATACCAAGTCTTGGACGTTCATCAGAAAGACAAGTATTATAAATATTATAATCTTCACTATTTCCATAGACAGCATTGTTGACCCCCCGTAGAGGATGAACTCTATCAGTAGGTTCTACAATAGTCCATCTAGTATAATAATTATAGAACCCAACTCCATCATGAATAGTCTTAACCCTAAGAACAAATAATTTATGATAAGTATCATAATAAATACCAGCAGTATTACCTAAATCTGTTCTAATAACTTCATATTTATCAGTATTAAGAATTATTTGACCATATTGTTCACAATAAGTATCATCAAGAAAACCATCAAATAAAAACTGTTCTGCATTACTAGCATCATCCTCCACGGGGAGTAAGACCTTGCGAACTATTTTATATCCTTTACCACTTTTATATTCAGGCTCATAAGGTCTATCTTTAAGACTAAGACGATTAACATTACAACAACCCGGACTTAATCTTATAGTAATATCTTCTTCATCAGGATAATTAATAATATTAACTTTACCATCTCCTGCAATCATTTGTTTAAGAGCTTCATTAAGCATATCCCAATCAATAGTTCCATCAGCAATTGGAATTTTAGCTCCACTTTCTTCAAGATACTTCTCACTAAGAATTTTTGTCCAATTATCATCAGAAACCCAACTAGTTTCAACACCAGCTTGAAGATTACTACCTGTATAACTTTCAGTTATAGAAAGATTATGTTCAGCGTCATAATAACTAATAGTAAGACTATTACGTCTAAAAATAGCAGGAACAGCTTTACGAGTATTAACTCTAGTTCCTTGATATGGAATCCATAAATGATTAAACCTAGAAAGAACAACAGTTAAATCATTGTTTGTATCTTTGTCAAGAATATTTTGAAGATAAGTAATAGGAAATACTTTATCATAACTATTCTGACCTAGTTTTTCATATAGTTGTTTATTGTTCATAATTATGTGATTAATTTAAATAACTTTAATGAGTAAATAAACAATATAATCATTAGTAATATTGTTATATTAAATAGTATTCTTATTATGTTTCAATTAAAACTCTTACATTAAATACTGTGCTATTAGAAATGATAGCAAATTGACATAATGTAGTAAATAAAGAAGTAGTTGTATTAGCAGTAACACTAATAATATTATTACTATTAAATACAGAAACACGATTTGCAGGTGTGCTTACATTACTTAAAGTACAAGTGTATTTATTACTACTTCCATCTTTATTTTCAAACCAAAATTGCAATTTACCACCGTTCATTATAGAAGTATTAGTAGGAATATATACATAAACACTAATAGGAGTTTTCTTAATATCATTATAACTTGCTTCTCCTTTATATATTGAATCTACCGTTTCATTATCTAAATAAATAGGTAAAGCAACATTTTGACTAGTAAAATAATCATTTTTAATAACAAGTCTACCACGTATAGGATTTTCTCTTTGTGTTCCTTTTGTAATAACATTATGATTTAGCCAATTCCATTCAATTTTATATTCTCTTGCAGTATTAGAATTATTTGCAGAAAGTTTGAATGTTATTATAATCATGTTAGCATAATTAGAAGCATTTGCAACAGATACATCACAATTAACTTTATTTGTTACATTTATATGTTCCCGATGATAATATACAGTTTCAGTTCCACCTGAACCAGCAACACCATTCCAAGTCCAAGATTGAGCTGTATATAATCTATAATAAACACTTACAGATATAGTATTAGCATTAGCAACTGTATCAATTTCATTAGTATAAGGATAACCTGTAAAATCTAATCCGCTTCCATCAGGATTAGTACCATAATATTTAGTATGATATACTTTAGCACCATAAGATTTAGAACCAGCGGATTGTGTAATACTAATTGATTTACTAACTCCATTATAAGTAGCAGTAACAGTTGTACTTCTACTTGTTGTAGTAGTTCTATTACCATAAATAAGTTTACTACCGTTAGTAGTACCATTTAATGCACCATCTCCAGATTTACTTAAAGTCGGACTACCATGTTCAACTTCAGTATAAGTAGTACCAACTCCATTCCAAGTATAATTTCTAGTACGAACAGCACTACAAGTAATAGTAGAACTACCACCACTAGCAGCAATATTCATAGGACTAGCAGATATAGTTACTTGCCAAGATGTCCAACTTTCAGTAACTCTATTACCGCCATATTGCATAACATCACAATAATCAGTAACTCCATTATAATTAGCAGTAACTCTAGTTGTTCTAGCATTAGGAGATGTGTTATTACTAAAAGTTAAAGTATTACCACTTAAAACTCCAACACCACTTGTAACAGAAATAGTAGGAATATCACTATCAGTTTGAGTACCACCTGAACCAGCAACACCATTCCAAGTCCAAGTTCTATTTCTTGAAGCATTACTATAAATAGTTACTGAATCACCTCCAGCCCAAACTTTATAACTACTAGCGGTACAAGTTACAGTCCAACCAGACCAATTACCATAAACTTTAGCTCCAGCAGATTGACTAATAGTTATATCGTTAGTTGCACTATCAATAGTTGCTCTAAATACAGAACTACGGGAACTAGTAGAAGTATTATTACCATAACTAACAGTAGAACCACTTAAAGAAGCTGCACCATTAACTTTACTTAATGTAGGAGAACCACTAGCACTTTCAGTATAAGTTGTTCCTGTACCATTCCATTGCCAAGTACGACTTCTAGTAGCTGAAGTAGATAATGTAGCATTTCCACCTGTTGCACCAATACTAGTTTTATCAGCAATTAAACTAATAGACCATGCTCCCCAATTACCATAAGTTTTAGAACCAGCATTTTGAGTTACAGTAGTATCTTTAGTTACAGAATCCATTGTAGCTCTAATAACTGTACTTCTAGCACTTGTAGAAGTATTATTACTATAAGTTACTTTATTACTAGCAAAAGAACCAGCACCACTAATTTTACTAAGAGTAGGAGTTCCAGTTCCTGTTTCAGTTCCACCACTTCCACTAACTCCGTTCCATGTCCAAGTTCTTGTTCTACTTGCAGAAGTAGTTATATTTGAACTACCTCCACTAGCAGCAACATTTCCACTATTAGAAATATTAACTGTCCATGCAGACCAAGCACTATATTGTTTAGCCCCAGCAGATTGACTAATAGTTATATCTTTAGTAGTTGAATCAATAGTAGCACGAATAACAGTTGATTTACCACTTGTACTAGTATTATTTCCATAAGTAACTTTAGGACTAGTCCAATTACCACTTCCACTAACTTTACTTAATGTAGGACTTCCATTTCCAGTTTCAGTACCACCCGAACCAGTAACACCGTTCCATGTATAACTTCTAGTTCTACTAGCACTAGTTGATATAGTAGCTGTTCCACCTGTTGCACCAATACTAGTTTTATCAGCACTAATATTAACAGTCCAAGCAGACCAATTACCATAAACTTTAGCACCAGCAGATTGTGTTATAGTAATATCTTTAGTAGTTGAATCAATAGTAGCACGAATAACAGTTGATTTACCACTTGTACTAGTATTATTTCCATAAGTAACTTTAGGACTAGTCCAATTACCACTTCCACTAACTTTACTTAATGTAGGACTTCCATTTCCAGTTTCAGTACCACCCGAACCAGTAACACCGTTCCATGTATAACTTCTAGTTCTACTAGCACTAGTTGATATAGTAGCTGTTCCACCTGTTGCACCAATACTAGTTTTATCAGCACTAATATTAACAGTCCAAGCAGACCAATTACCATAAACTTTAGCACCAGCAGATTGTGTTATAGTAATAGATTTAGAAACACTATTGCTAGTAGCAGTAATAGTTATACTACGACTATTTGTTGTAGTATTGTTACTAGCAGTAATAGTTTTACCACTTAAAGTAAATCCACCAGCACTACCACTAAGTGTAGGTGTAGCAGTTTCTGTATCAGTATGTGTAGTACCAACTCCATTCCAAGTCCAAGTACGAGAACGACTAGCACTAGTAGTTATCGTAGATGAACCACCACTTGCAGCTATCGTTTGCGTGCTTGCCGAGATAGAAACAGCCCAAGCAGACCACGCTGAATACACTTTTGCGCCTGCCTGCTGCGTTATCGTAACCGTTTTGGACAATCCTACATAACTAGCTGTAAGTGTCGCTGAACGGGCTGAAACGCTTTCGTTTGATGTAAATTTTATTTGATTTCCACTAAGACTAGCACTACCACTAATACTAAGAGTAGGAGTAGCAGTTTCACTATAAACAGTACCAGTGTTATTCCATTTATAAGTTCTACGAGCAATATTAGCTGTAACTGTTCTAGTACCACCTTTAGCTTCAACACTAGTTCCATCAGTTTGTAAATCTAGTACCCAATCGGTATAAACTTTAGCACCAGCAGCTTGATTTAAAGCAGCACTAACTTTTTTAGTTTGACTATTTTCTAAAGTAAATACAACAGTTAAAGTACCACTTTTAACATTAGTAGATTCATTATTAGGTATAGTTAATACATTATTACTTATACTACCTAAAGTAGTGGAACTAGTAAAGCTAGCAGTAAGACTAACAACAGTTTCAATCCAAGTTCCAGCATAAGTAGAACTTTTGGTTATACTCCCCGTGGAGGATGCATAATCAGTTCTCTTATATCCACTTTTAACAGAACTAGTAGGAAGTTTTAAATCATAACTTCCACCAGTATTAGCAATAGAACTATCAGCTACTGTTAATGTACTAGTATCATATATACTAGCTTTACTACCTTTAAACGTAACAGTATAACTATCTTTAGCTTCTCTATCATCAATTAATACAACTAACTTACCATTAGTTATAACTCCTTTTTCTATTCCATCAAATAAAACTTTAACTCCATCAGTAGGAAAAGTAACAGTATAAGAAATAAATGCTTTTTCCCATTCTAATTCTACATTATGAGTTATAGGTAAGTAACCACTATTACCACTAACAATTTTAGATTTATAATGTTCAGCAGTAATATTAGCAGTATAATCAGTTTTAATAGGAATAGTAAATACAAATTTAGTATTGTTTTCACTTATAACAGGAGTATAACCATTAATAGTAACATTTCCGGAAACATTCAATTTAAAAGTAATAGTAACTTCAGTATTCTCTGGATAAACAAGTTTATTACCTTGATATATCTCAAATACATCTATGCTACCAAGTTTAATATCATGTATTCCAATATCTCCTTGATATATAGCCATAACTTAAGCATTTGATTTAACTATATAAGTAGTATTGTTATCTTTTTGAGCAATAGCTGCATATTGAGTAGCAGTACCAATCCATATTTTAGGATTAACTATTGGTTCAATAGTAAGATTACTTAATCTATAAAGAGTTTGGTCAACTATTTGAATAGTATTATAAGTATAAGCTCCTGTGTTATCAATAGTAACATGTCCTATATATGTATCTGCATCCCATACTATTACAATTACACCACCACTAACTCTAACACTATATTTTCCATTATCATCATAAAATATAGAATTAGGTTTATTAATGGCAGAAGTAAATCCATTAAAATTAGTAAATATAGAATTAATAGCAGCTAATACTTCTTCTTTACTACCACTATTTGTTAATAATATAGTAATATTTCCAATATCATAAGATTTAATGATTTTATCACTATTTATAGCTACAAAAGTATTAATACTTTTTGTTTCTTCACCACCAACTCTAGTTAAACCTTTATCCCAACTTAAATCAATTTTATCAATTCCACCATTAGAAAAATAAGTAATTGTAGCACTAATATCATTACTGCCTATAGCAATTCTATCAAAATTAATTCTACTATTATTGTTATCAACAGCAATAATACTTCCGCCTTTTAATAGTATTTCTTTTACTTCATCAAAAGTTTTATCGCAAGTAAATTCTTTTTGTCCATTAGTATATATTCCAGTAGGAACAGTAATAACTACACCATAAACAGGAATAAATCCTTCAGGAGTATCTTTTCTTTCATATAATTGTTGATTAATATCTTGCATAACCTTATAAACTTTAAATGGTGGCACTTATTCAGTACCACCATGATTAATATTAAGTTGTTTTCTTTTTAATAACAAGTTCATAACCATCAGGAATTAAAGCTTTAATAGCATCAGCAATAGCTTTATCAACTTCTGCTTTAGTATAAGTATTTTCTACTGTTGGTACATTATCAAACTTATTATTAATTTCTTCTTTAGTATAAACATTATTACTAAGTTCAGTAATTTGATTAGGTAAAGTTTCATCAAGTTTAACTTTATCAGCAGCAGACATAACACCTGCTAATTGAGTAGTAGCAATAGGTATATCTACATGTTTATGAGATTGTGCCGTATAATGGTCATCTTGGTCAGTTACAAATTCTTTACGATAATAATGGTATTTTAATTGTACATAGTTTGCGTATGCTTGACCAAATTCTATGGTATCTACAATAGTATTTGGTAAACTATTAGCTATCGCAGTAGTTTTTCTACCTTTACCACCATCATAAGCAGTACCTGTAACTTCACCTAAAGCTAAAGTTTCAGATATAACTGCATATTTAGTTCCAGACCAACGATAAGTCTTACCACTATATTCAGTATCTTCACTTATATCAACATAAATTTTACCTTTTTCAGGAGTATAATATACAGGAGCATCTTCTATATATTTCTCAGCAAAATGAGTTTCATCAACATAATATCCTTCAAGAACATCATCAACATAACTAGGTAATTGACTTGCTGGAACTTTACCATCTCCATCAAGACTAGCAATACCATTTGCTACACCACGTTTAGCTTCAATAGCTTCATTACAGAATTGAATAATCTTCTCTTTAATAATAGGATAATTATCTATATTACTAAGGATATGTTCAACTGTAGATTCAACCTTATTCTCAATAACAACTTTAAGATTAGGATGATTATCAATATTATCAAAGATATTTTCTATATTACCTTTAATAACATTAAGTAATTCAGTAAAGTTATTAATATGTTCAAATATATAAGTAACTCTAGCTTCTACTTTAGTTTCAATAAGATTCTTAAGAATAGGAAATCTATCAATATTATTAAAAATATAATCAACTCTACTATTTACAGCATTATTAATACAAGTAACAAGAGCAGGATAATTATTAATATTAGCAAATATATTCTTAACACAATTACAAACTAAATCAGAAAGAATACCAATAAGTTCAGGATAATTATTAATATTATTAAATATATAATCAACTCGTTCATTAATATTATTCTGAATAGCTTCCTGTAATTCCGGATATTGACCAATATTTTTAAATATATCAACTACTTTATTAACAGTATTAGTAATAATAAGATTCTTAATTGCAGGATAATTATCAATATTATTAAATATGTTGCTAATAGTAGTTTCTACATGAGCATTAATAGCATTAGTTATAAACTGATTAAGAGCAGGATAAGAAGAAATATTATTAAAGATAGATTCAGTCCATTGTTTAATATATTGATTAAATATCTCTTTAAGCTCAGGATATTCATTAATATTATTAAATATATCTTTAATAATAATAGGTAAACTTTCAACTGTACTATTCTTAATAATTTCAACTAGTTTAGGATAATTATTAATATTATTAAATACATTAATAACAAAATCATTAATAAAACCAGTAATAATATCAAGAAAGTCTTTATAATCACCTATATTAGTAAATATCTCTTCAAGTGCTTCTGCTAAATCTTTAATAACAGTATCAAAAGACCATCCTTCCCAATTATCTGGATTAGTCCAAGCAGCATCACTAATATCATCACTATTATATCGTTGCGTCCAATTAATATTAGTTGCATCACGATAAGTAATAATATATCCTTTACGACGATAAATTTTATCAAGTTTATTAACAGTATCAGTAAAAGTACCTTCCCAAGTTAAATAAACACTATTACAAGCAGCAAGTATTCTGTCAAGTCTAGTACCAGTTAAACCATCAAATACAGCCTGTATAACAGTTAAAGGATATATATTATATCTAGTATCATTTTCTTCACAATACTTATCTAGTATATGAATTGGCATATTGCCCTCTTTATCACACTGAACTTTACTAGGGTCAAAAGATTGACAATTAGTACCAACAAAAACATTTTCTTCTTCAGCCATAATTACCACGGATTAGAAACACGTTTAATATAATGTAAAGCAATAGTAGGCATAAGTTTATTAATAGCAAGATAATCATCTGTCCATCTATTACCACTTATTTGTTGCCAAGTCATTTCACCATTATTACTAATATTAGGTCCAGTCATATACCAATTACTAGAACGATTAATACCAAAATTATCAAGTCTATTTCTATCAGTGCCATAAGGATAGCCATTTTTAACATCCCCATTTAAATCACCTGATATAGATCGCCAGTTACTAGGTGTTATAACCTGGTGATTATTATCGCCAGATTTAGATTTTCCAACAGCAACAGCATGTTGATGAAGAGGTAAATCAGTACCACCAATATAAAACGCATATGCACTTACATTACGACCAGGAGCAGCAGGGTCATAAGTATCTTTAATATTTTCAAGAACTGTTTTCCAATCAAGATTTCCTTGTTTAGGATTATTATAAATATTAATACCATTTGGTATATAACCCATAACAAAACGTCCTTGTGCAGCGGTATAAACTTCCCAACCATTAGGAGGAGTTGAATCATCCCAAAGCATAATAGAACCGATAGGAACAACAGCAGCAATCCAAGCTTGAATTTGACTAGCAGCAACTCCACCACTACCTTCTCCGCTTCCACCTTCTCCAAATCCTTCTCCAACTAATTTATTTTTAATATCAGTATAAAGAGAATTAAAATCTACATCAAGTCTACTAGGTTTAGTTTCACTATCAGCAAATTTACTCATAGTAAGATATTTACCTGTTCTAGCTTCACCGAGTTGAGTAGTAGACATAACATTATGAGTGCCATCTCCACCACTTCCTCCACCGCCTTCAATACCAGCAATGATATCATTAATTTCAGACTTAGTATAATAATTATTAAGCATAGAATTAACAATATCTTTTACTTCTTGTTCGGTTAATCCACCGCCGCCAGAACCACCACCTGTAGCATTAATAGTAATAGTACCATCATCGTTTTCAACAAAAGTAATATTAGTACCAGCTTTAATCATGTTCTTAAACATAGAAACATAATTATCTTCAAAATATTGTTTATACTCATTACTTATGTTACTACCACTTTGGTCTATCTTATTAAGAAGTTCTTCAATCTTATTATTAATATATTGCTCAAGATTATTAATACTACCTTCTATATTACTATTTAAATCTCCAATCTTATTATAAATATCTTCAAACTTAGCATTATATTCAGTAATAAGATTATTAATTCTAGTATTAATATCAATTATATCTTGTTGTAATTTAGATATTTGTTGGTCATGAATTTCAAGATGGTCATTAATCTTTTTAAGTTCTGCAAGAAGCCAAGCATAAAACTTTTCCATCTCTTCTCTTAACTTCTCTAGGAAAGCTTCAAATTCAGCACGAGTAAGATATACAGATAAATCAAAACCCATACTTACCCATTTTTCACCGTCCCAAAACCAATAAAAATCATTAGTATAAGAACCACCCCAACCAACAATTTCAACTTGTTTATTATCTTCACCTAAATCAAGAGGATGATAAAGTATTTGACCAACAGCCCAATTTCCATCAAGAGATATAGACTCTTTATCAAACATATCTTCTTGACGATAATTACTAAGAAGTCTACATTGATTTAGTTTAACTGCACCATCATACATTCTACCACCTCTCCAAAGAATAATACTATTATCTGGAAGTTCAATAGTTTGTCCAGCTAAACAATAATCATATTGAAGTATATAAATAGTATTAGGCTCGTTAATCATATCTTGAGTAAGAGTATTAACACCACTAATCATATTCTTACGAAGATATTTACGAGCCTTTCCACTATAATCATTTGTATTATAGTCTTTATCTGCAAATTTAAGAAGATTATCAACAACTGTTAAATCTTCTTCATCAGCTGCATTAGTAATCTGTGAAGCAGTAAACATTTGTTTAACAGATTCACTAAGCATTTCAGGAGTAATCTGACCTTCAAGTATTTGAACAGCATTATCTTCAAAATACTGTTTAAGCACTTGTGCCATATAATTAACTACAACATTACGACGAAGATAATTATCTTGAATATTAATACCAAATTCATCAGCAACTGCACGTTCAGCAATAGCTCTTGGAAACATACCACTAAACGATTCTACAAATTTAGAACCAATTTCAGAATCAGCTTCAAGATGCCATTTCTTTGCATTAGTAACAGGAGTTATTTCATCAAGAATATAACTCTTTTTAGTTTCAATAACATAAACTTCACAACCTACTCCAATCTGTTCCCAAGTAAGAGCATCTCTATCTTCCATTGTAGATACTACAATTCTAGCAGCTTTAAGACCTCTTTGAACAACAGCAATAAGTTCTAGTATTTCTTTCTTGAAAGTTTCATAATCAATAACTAAATCTTCTCGAAGTTTAGCAATAGGCTGCCAATACTCTTCATTAGATAAAGGAATACCAGCAGGAACAGCTTTACGAGATATATAGCTAGCATAGAAACCGTCATGAACTATACATAGTCTTTCATAAGGTCTATCATTCCATTGACCATTACAAGTAAGACTAACTTTACCAAGTTCTTCTTCTATTGTTTTCATACATTCTCTAGGTTTACTAAATTCATAGTGTAGACCCCCCGTAGAGGATGGAATACATTCACATTATTCATTATCATAATCAACATCACTAAGACTATAAGTTTCATTATATTCTTTACCTTCTTCTTTCTTCTCCCAAAGTTTACCAGTTTCAGGGTCAACATAAAATTTAGGAGCATCTCCACAACTAACTATTGCATGAATTTTACCATCTTCATCAACAGGAAGTGTAATAGAACCACTATACTGAACTTGTTCACTACCTTCATAAATAATATTAAGTTGACCTTTAATATATTTAAGAAGAGTTTCAGCAAGTTTATCTTGACCAAGTTGATATGCTGCCATAGCAGATTGAAACATATTCCAACAAGTAACAATATTTTTATTATTACCTTTACAAGTAGCAGAACAATCATTAAGCATATCAACACCATATTGTGCCATAAGAACTAATAGTTTATGATAAACACAAACATATTTGCTAGGAACAGTCATATAAACATATTGAGGATTAATTTCAACTTGTTCAGTTCCATCAGCTTTTACATAGACACCATTAACATAATTATCATCTATTTGTTCACTCATTCTAACATCAAGTTATTGTACGAATTAATAATTGATTTTTGTTGCTCATCAGAAAGCAATTCTAAGGCTTCTAGTGCTTGAATTAAAATTTGCCCTTGTGTTAGTTTGCACCAATTTTTTTCGTTCAATGGGAAGCCTAATTCTGCTATTCTCACCTGTTTTTCAGCCATGCTTGCAATACGCAATTGCATCTCTTTCGATAGCTGTTTTGGATTATTAATATAACCTCTTATCATAATATCATCTTATTTAAATGCCTTATTAATAATATAAGCAGTATAATCATTAACTCTAATATCAATACGTTTATTAAACGCAAGAATACGTTGATTAGAATTAAGATTTTTATTATAGATAATATTTATAATATCACTATAAATATCTTCTTTCCATTCTTCTTTCATATAATGACTAAGATAATCTTCATCTCCACGATACATATTAAGTTTAGAATAAGTATCGTAATAAACACTATTAACTAAGTGTCTAGCATTATATTCTATTTGGTCACGATTACTATCGATATTATTAGTAATAATAGTTGAAGCAACAAATTTTGTACATTCTGATGCCGCATTATTTATAGCAATAGAAACAACAACTTTAGATTTTTCTCTATCTTTTTCAATAATATCTTTAGTAACTATGTTAAGAAGTTTAGCAATATCATCTAAAGGATTTCTTTTATTATTATCAATTATCTTATTAATTATAAGATAAATAACAATAACAATACCCGGAACAATACCTTGTTCAAAAGCATTTTGAATTAATTCCATTTTTACAGATACAAGAATAGGGACTATCAGTATCAACACTAATGCTAATACCAATAGCCCCTATTCGATTAATATTACCTAATATTTACCTAATCGAGTCGGGTAATAGGTTATGCTTTTTCTTCAGTAGCAATAGCTTTAAGGATAGTTTCAACAGTTGCAATAGCAGTAGCTCCAGTAGGGAACGCTATTTGTACAATCTGATGAACAACTTCATCTCTAGTTTTCATTTCACGTGGAACAGCAAAACGAAGAGTAAAGATAGTATATCCAGCATCTGCACTATCAGGTTGTTTCAAAGGATTAATAGGATATGCAGGATACAGTTCAGTATAAGTATCACGGTAAGTATATTCAATACCTGCATCAGCAGCAGCCTTATTAGCTAAATCAGTAATATAAGCAGCGTCGCCATAAGCAGGTAAACCGTGATCTGCAACTGTAACAGCTATACCAACTAATTCATCAGCACCAAGAATTTCATAATCAATACCTTTAGACTCAGCAGTTAAAGTGATTTTAGCATCAGCAACAGATGCTTTAATACCATGTCCAATAGTATTATTATTAATTTGGTTAGCTAATTTCTTTGCTACATCATTAGCATTAGGATTAAGACCAGTATGAATGGTAGCAGTCCAACGATTACGTTCATTGAACTTTAATCCTTTCTTCACAATCATGATAGAATAATCAGAATAAGCATTTACATCTCCGATAGTAAGATTAGCAGAAAAAGTAGTAGCAGCTTGATAAGTACCTTTAACAAAAGTAAGATGTTTCTTATAAGCTGGAAGAACTACTGGACCATTTGCTTCACGACCAAGATTAATGTAAAACTTATCGGTAATCTTAGTACCGTCAGCGTCAATAATTTCATTGCCATTAGCAAGATAAGTAAAAGCAACCGCTCCAGCAGCAAGAGGTAAGCTCGCTCCATAAGCGACATTGCCCGCTAACAAAAACTGTCTCATTTTTAATTTAATTTAGAGTTTAACTTTGTTTATCAGCTCCATTAGAAGTAGCACCAATACTAGCAAGATAAATCTGTACTGCACGCATAACTATTTCCATGTGTAAATAAGGAGGTAAATCACAATTAACCCAATCTTCTTCTCTATCTTCATCAAATTTAACTTTAGCAGGTTCTTTGATATAAAGATATTTAACTAATTGAGGTTTAACTGTATTATTACGTCCAGTATATATATCAACATTGATACCAGATTCATCTCCAAATATAGTAACTATCGGAGCATCTTTCGCAGCACGATTACAGAAATCTCTTAGCGTTTGACCTAAATCTTCAGCTTCAATAATTCTGCAATCATAAATTGTCTTGCCATTATAACTAACTTGAAAGCCTGTATATAGCATTATTCCGTTGCTATCAATATTAATTTTATAAGGGTTAACTTCTGTTCCATTACCTGTAATATCTCCGCCGTTAACAGTACCCGCTGTGTATAAAGTTCTAAGAGCATTAACAGGACTAATAGAAGCATTTTGTCGAGCAACCTTATCATTATAAGGAACTGGTCCAACGTTTTCTACTATTACATTTCTAGCTTTTTCAATTATAGCAGCATTAAGACAAATATCTATATCTTCCATGAGAATAGCACGAACGGTCTGCATACCCATCTGTTGTGCCAGTTCTCTGAACGTCACGTGCATCTCCCCAATGTTCATAATCAAATGTTTTTAAGTTTATTTTTATAAGCACTAACAAGAGCACTATTAGTAGGATTTTTAAACCATGTAACAGCTTCTTTAACATTAGCACCAATGAACTCACCATCAGGAGTAGTAATATTCTGATTATGAATTGCTCTGATAAATTCTCCACGAGAAATAAGAACCTCAATTAAAGATTTAATAGTAATATCTTTATCATTGCAAAGTTTATTAAACTTAGCAGGTTCGTTTGTACTAAATTTATCAAGATGTGATTGTTTATCAACAACATCCATAGCCATACCGTTAGGAATATTAATATTATTGGCAACACAGTATTGAATAAATACAGCATCAAACAAATCACTATTCGTGAGAAGTTTAACATAATTGCCTTTAGCAGAATTAATTTCCTGACGATGTTTAGCAAGACGCTCAGCTTCTCTTTGGTCATCTTTAAAATAAAATCTAATAGATGGGTCAGAATTAATAAGAGCAATATCTTTAGCTACATCTTTATATAATAAACAATGACGATAAATTAGATAATCATCAAGAACAATAGGATAACCATATTTATACTTTTCACTTTCAAGAAGATTTAACTTAGTAATCTTAGCTTCAAGAGCTTCTCTAAGTTCTTTAACTCCTTTACGGTCACTATTCATATAAGCAGTTTCGATAGCTTCTTCTTCGGCTCTAAAACGAAGATAATCTCGTTTACGATTCCAAAAGAAAGAAATATCAAAAGTCTTACCTAGTTCATCAACTGAAACACTAATATTATTAAGATAAGCCTTAACCCGTGAAATAAAGTTTTCATTATTAGGAGCAAGACCAATTAAAGCAGGAAAATAAGATTCAATCTCACCTTTATTAGAAGAAAGAGTACGAGAACTACGAACACAACTACCAATCTTATCCATTCGTTTAGGTAATGTTTTATCATTAACTCTACGATATAATGAATAATTAGTAACTAAATTAATAGTAATAGTTCGTTTTTCAGTATAAGGTTCATCAAGACTTTCATCTCTAAATCCTACTGTATTAGCAGGCTGTTTATCTACTCCATCCTCTACGGGGGGTATAACCTGTTTATCTGTATTTATATTAGAAGCAGCAGGAGTATTTTCTCCTGCTTTATTAGCTTCATTTACTTTGTTAAAATCCATATCTTAAATAGCTTCTTTTAAATGATTATAATACACATTTCAATAAGAACATCTTAGTGGTATTATCTACCTGCAAACCAATAGAGCCTTTAACTTCATAACGAGCCATATCAATTTCAGTAGCGGCATGATTAGTATTAGGCAATCCCCAGCAAGCAGGAATATCAGTCATACCTTCGATAACTTTAGCTTTATAAGCCTGTCCTTTTTGACGTACTATACGAACATTCTGATTACCTTTATAATTACTCATATCAACCAAAGCAGCTTGATGAGAAGTAATAGGCAAGCCAGTAGTAGGATGAATCATACCATTTTGCTTAGCAGCTTCAGCATCAGTACCCTTATCGAAATAAGCATTATGAATAACAGTAATGATATATCCATCTGGAGTTTTATATTTATTAAAGTAACGTCCATAAGAAAGACCATCACCATTATCTTGAATCATCTTTTCACCAAGAGGAGTAATAAATCCGTTTTCTTTAGCATCAGTTCTGATAGCCATTTCAAAGTCACGAATAAATCCTTTACCACCCATAAGAGCTACATTCTTATCGCCATCTTGAGTATCACGGTCAAGAACATCACCGATTGTACGTTCAAGTTTGTTAAGAGTCAGAACTTCACCATAAGTATCATAGTTAGATTCACGACAAATTTCTAACATACCAGCAGTACGAGGAATAGGTTTACCATTGTCATGGTCTTTCAAAGGAATAGTACCATCAGGTAAACGGTTATATTCAGACTTCCACAAACGTTCTTCGTTCATTACTCTCATGTGCAAGTTGAACTGTCGCATCTCTTCATTAATCCAAAGATTAGAAGTACCGCCATTATCATTTTGGAATTGATATTGAGTAACAACATTAGCAAGATTACCAGCTATTTCTTTAGAATAACGATAAAACTCAAGTTGAGAAGTCATTCCAGCAGGTCCCATAGTATTGCTTCTGTTACCTTTAGAATAAGATTCAGAAACAGTAGGAGCACTCATTGCCCAATACATACCTTTAGCTAACCATTGAGGGTCAACATAAGCATCTGGATTAGGAGAAGTAAGTTTCAAAAGATAAGCATAACCATAAGCAGATTCACCTAAGTCTTTCTGAATACGAACTTGAGTAACACCATCAGGAGCAGTAAGACCATGTTGTTCAATAAACCAATGAGTAGAGAAATGAACTTCAAATTCACTACCATTTTGACCCGGTTTAGTAACAGCAGTATTAAAGTAAGTTACAAAGTCTGTAAACTTCATACGACCCATAGTTTTCCAAGTCCATTGTACAGTAGCAACATCTTTAATACCACGACTACCTTGACCTTCAGTAATAAAACTTAAAGGAAAACGGTCATCATCCATACCATAATTATAAGTCAGAAAACTATTAATTTCTTCTGGCTTTTGAAGTTGAAGATAAGCAATTGATTCTTCATTAGAATAACCTCTATCTTCATAACGAGTTTGTCCAATAACACGTAATGTTTTCATCTACAAATTTACTATTATGTTAATAACCAAAACGCTCATCTTTTAGAGCATCTTTTTTACTGTCAGGTTTAGTTATTTTAATAGCTCCTTTTGTAGATTTACGTTGACTAGCAGTAAGTTTCAACTTTTTAGCTTCTTTATCAGAAACAGCCATTTCTATCAAACTATCATAACCTTTACCTGTATATTTAAGCCAAGCTTTAAGCAGTTCTTCATCGCGTCTTTCAGCAGGAGATAACTTCATTAAATCATTTTCATAACGAGAAAGTCCTTTATCATCAACTTGATAAACATAATTGAAGAAATCTTCTGGAGTAGTAGAAATTTGTTTTCCATTACGTTCAATAATAACAGTTTCAGGAATACGATAACCAGCAATTTGTCGTTTATCAATACATTCTTTAACTCCATTCCAAAATTCCACAAGTTGTTTCTCTTCTTCTGCTTTAACTCGCATAGCTTCTTTAGCATTAGCTTCACGCATTTCGTTATCAGCTTTCTGAAGAGCTTCAAGTTCTTCTTTAGCAACATTGAAAAGTTCATTACTATCTTTAAGATATTGAATATACTTATCAACATTACCACGACGATTAAATTCCTTAAACGCCTCACGAACAATAGCTTCTTGTTGACTTATATTATTTTCATCTACTTCAATACCGCTTCTATCTCGAAGTTCGCCAAAGCCTTCAAATGAATTACCATTTGCAACATAATAATTAAGAAAATCACCAACGATAGGATAATCTTCAAATAACTTATTAACACCAGCTTGAGCAAATTCGTCACGTTTTAAATCAATAACGGATTGAATGTAACTTGCAACTCCTTGAGGAGTATTATCAAAAGCAACTAGTTTACCATCTTCTGAAGTAACAGAAACACCTACAAGTTCTTGAATTGATTTAACATCAATAGTATTTTCTTCTTTAGTATCTTCTACTTCAAATTCTTTAAGATAAGCAGCAACTTCATTTTTAGCTTTAAAGATATTACCTTTATCGTCAATAAGATTACCGTCTTTATCAACAGTATATTTATTATCTCCATCTTCGATAATAGTACCTTTTTCTAAACCATGTTCAGCATCAGCGTCATTCGCTTTGTCATTAGGCTTACCCCCCGTGGAGGATGAAGATTGGTTATCTTTATTAGCATTAGAATCACTATTCCCATCTCCATTACCATTATTAGTAATATCATCAATAGAATTACCATCAGCATCTAACTGCCCTGTTTTACCTGTATCAAGGTCTGTAATGTCGTCAGTAGGTTTTCCATCACCATTAGATGTTTCACCATTAAAACCAAAACTATCAAAATTAGGCATAATTCTTTGTTTTTAATTAATTACTATATCACAAATATAAACTATAATAATAATATGAGTTTTACTTGTATCGTTAAAATATGTTCACCTTTAAGCCGATTTGCCGACTAGCATACTATTGTTAACTAGGATATTTATTACTGATAACCTAGCCTGTCGCTTTCAGAGAAGCCGTGTATGAATCAAATTTTATCATAATGATCAATCTATCACGAAATGAATAAAGTGCTTAAAATGAGCTTAAAATGGCTCATGTGGTGTAAAGAAAAATGAAAATGGGCTGAACCTACTTTCACAAGCAAGTCCAGCCCTATTATGAACAAAATTTAGAAGTACAGCCGATTATTTACTTTTACTATCATAACGATTTTTATTCGTTTTTGCAATCTTGACTTTATCATCACTTTCTTTAAGTTTAACAGCTAATTCTTTTTCTTTAAGTTGTGCTTCAACAGAAGTCTTTTGAGCATCTAAACTAAGTTTACTACGTTCAAGATTAAGTCTAGCATTTTCCATACGTTCTTCAGCTTGACTCTTTTCAGCATCACTAAGACCATTATCAAAACTCATAATATTAGCATTTGCTTTCATAGCTTCAATCTGACCATCAAGATATTTTTCAACTCTAATTGTTTCTCTATCTTGTTCTGCTTTTCTATCAATCTTAGCAAGTTCAAATTCTTGACGAAGTTGTTCTGTTTGTTGAGAAACACGTTCAACATCAAGTTCATGCTCACGTTGAATATTTTGATACTTATCAATAAGTTTACTAATTTGAGCAACATTATCTCCACGTATAGCAGCATTAGCCATATCCATATTACCATTTTGAGCAGCACTAAATGCAAGTTGTTTATATTGTTCAAGTTTCTCACGTTCTTTAACAGAAGTTTTACAAGTAACAATATAATTAGCAAATATATGACTATTAACATCAAGACTTAAATATCTAATATCGCCATCTTTAGTTTTATAAGAAGTATTAAGACCATCAATCCAAGCAAGTTTAGTATAATCCATTTCAGCTTGATAATCTCGTTCTCTCATTTTATCAAATATAAATTCAATAATAACAGAACCCATACTTCCACGAATAACTGCTTCATCAGTAACTCCTTTACCAGCACTATTAGCAATCTCACCATAACGTTGTGGAGTCATATCACATTCCATTTTAGCAGTCTGTTCAATCTCTTGAATAAGTTGCCCAAGTTCAGTAATATAATTATTCATACGACTTTCAAGATAACGAACATTTTGTGCTTTAACAAGATTAGCATCATCTTCATCATCAATATAAAGTACACCATCAGCAGCCATACGATATATAGTTTCAGCAGGCTTTTTACCAAGAAGAGATTTAGCAATCATAAGAACATTCATCTTATTTTTAGCAATAGCCATTTCTCTATGATAAGAAACTATATTACGAAATACTTGATAAGGAATAACTGTATCTACAATACTAAATCTTCCAAAACCTGGAAGAAGTTCTGCAATACCATTATAAGGAAGTTTACCATTCCTATTGTAAGCAATAGGACGAGCCTTATAAGGATATATGCTTGTAGCACGAGAACCAATTCTAACGCTCTCATAAACTTGTGGACGCCACACCCATTCAATACTAATATCACCACTAGCAGGGTTAAGCTGATAAGTTTCATCAACAATTCTTGTTGTAACAAATGCTCCATTACTATATGTAAGAATACCTTCTTTTATTTCACCTCTCCAAACAGTATGCCAAACTTCAAACAAGCCATTATTAGCATCACGAGCCATTATATTAGTGTTCTTAATATGTTGCAAATCATCTTTATTAAATTTACTACATATATCACCAAAATAATGCATATATTTATCCCAATTTAAAAGTGCTTTATCACTAGAAGTAGTAGCACTATATTGATAATATGTATCAAGAGCTTCACGTTCTTTTTCAGAAAGATATTCATAAAATTCATCTATAATTTGTTGTTTAGTCAACATACGACGTTCAGCAAACATATCATAATCTTCTGCAAACATATTATCGTTAGGAACAGGAAAAGCATCTCTAACACTAACAACACGTTTAATTAATTGATTACCTACAACATCTCTATATGTATAACAAGCTCCAAAAGCAACAAATTCAAAATAAGCTCTAGCGTATATAGTAAAAGCATCAGTAAGGTCATCAATAACATTAATTAAATCTTGTCCTTGTGCACTAATATCATCAATAAAATTTTCATTAAATTCTTTAATAAAAGATTCAATATCAACAGCTTGTTCAGGATTAAATTGTTCAGGATTATTACCTTCATTAACAAACTGCATATAACTTTCTTGTATCTTCTTAGCAACAGCTTGTTCTGCAAGCATCATAATTTGTTTACCAAGTTCAGCATCTCTAGCAAATACAACTTCTGGATTATTAGCTCCAACAATAAAATCATGTGGATTTTTGATATATTCACCAATATATCTTCTAATAATACCTTTCATCATATCATAATTACGCATAGTAGCTGGAAAACGAGTTAGATTTTCATCTTTCTCATTATAAGGATTAAGAGTTTTTCTATAATATTCTCTAGGAATATTGCCAAGAAGAATATTAAACTTTTCTTCTACATTAAAATCAGCTTTACAAGCAATACCAGCTTCTATAACATAATCACAACATTTAGCATACCAATCAACTTCTTGTTTTTCAGCATAACTAACGTGCTGATTAGGAAAATCAAGTCTACCAAAATTATACATATCTTTATTTGTTTAATCTTAAAACCATTGTCTATTAAAAATATCTGTTTTATCATTATCTTCTGTAACTTTCTTACGACTAGCAAGTTCTCGTTTACCTTTAATATCAATAGACTTCCAATATATACCTAAAAGTATAAGACTAGATATACGGTCAAAGTTACCTTCTGCATTAAACTTTTTAAGTTCAAGAATTGTTTGATAATCAAGAAATCTTTCAAAAACATAAATATCTTCTCCAAATTCATTCTTACCAATAACTTCATATAAGAACTCTTTAAGAAGTCGAAGACCATCTAGTTTCTTAGGACCACTACCAATATTATAACCATAACTAGTACTAACTTTTTCTTTAACAGCAGAATCCCAAACATATAAAGGTTCATAACCTAGATATTTAGTAGCTTTCCATTTACGAAAATTAGAAACAGTTTCACCACGATTTATTTCTACAAGTCCAGTACCAATACAATTATACCATTTACATAGTCGATAAAACTTTTCATCAGCTTCTTCTAGTCGTTCAGTACGTCCATAATATGCAGCACATAATTTAGGTTTAAATCCATTACGTTCTCTAGGCATTTCAATAACAAATATACTATTATGAGAATGTCTATCAGTAATTTCTTTTTTATCTTTATCAATACCAACAGGGTCATAAACTGCAACATAAGTACCTGGAAGAATACTTCTTACAAGTCTATCATTAATATATGTTTCTTCATATTCTGGAGCAAACCAAACTCTTATACAACCATGAGGGTCTTCGTTACCACGTCTAGGAACTCCTTGAATATAATCATAAGTTTTCATATCAGGATTTTCAATTCTTATACGAGCATTAGATTTAAAATAAATCTTTTTAGTTCCATCTTCAAATAGTTCACCATCAGTATAAAACTTATAACTATTATCAACTCGAAGTTTATCTTCAAACTTATTAAGAGCTTCACTACTAAATATATTTTCACTAGCACTACTAAAAGATTCAGCAGGAAATAAAGCACGCTGACCAAGATAATTAAGATATTCTGCAAAAGTTTTAGCAGTCTTTTTCTTTTCAATTCTTTCTCGTGCAGCAAGCTTAAGTCCTATTCGTAGATTACTATTTCCATCTTCATCAAATCCTTTAACTCCATCTATCTCTCCTTCAAGACCCCAAGCATAAGATTTAAAGAATCCACAAACTTCATTACGAGCATCATTATCAAAAACATTTTCAAAAGCCATAAATCCAAATGCTCTAGGATTATAAAAGTTTTGTTCAAATATTTGCATATTAGCAGCGGTAGCAGTTCCCCAAGCCATAAGAGTACCAGTAGTACGAGTACCAACAGTCATTGTAGGTTCAGTCACATTCATGAACTCATCAAAATTCTGCATTGTAGATAGCTCTTCAACTTTAATTGTAACAGCATCTTTACCAATAGCACAGTCTGGATTATTATTAGCACTAACACTTAAAAGAGAACTAGACCAACTATCATCAGCTTCAACTCCATTTTTCATACGATAACCAAGTTTAAAACTATCAGTAGTAGGACTATATATACCTCTTTTAAATGGAGTCTTTTCTTCAAAGAACTTTAAGTTATTAACAGCAAAATCACTTAAACCTCCTTGTTTAATTAAATATTTATTATCAGCTGCAACATGAATAACAACTTTATGCTTAGATAAGTTAACTTCATTAGAACTATCAGCAGCCATAATATAAGAAAAACCTCCACGTCGAGTTTTATCAATAATAAGATGTAAACCATTACGTCTACAAAATTCTATAATTTGCCAAGTCCAAAATTGAGCATCAATAAAACTAGGAAAACTATAAATCTTTTTAGCAGTAGCTCCATGTTCAGTAACAATAACAGATGATTCATCTGTACGTTCCATACGAGTATAATTAAGAAAATTATAATGACCACCTGTTATCCAAACATCTTCTATACTTCCATCTGGATTTTGCCAACAAGGAGCAGAAAAACCATTACGTCGTCTATCACATTCTCTACGTCTAAATTGTCTATGAGGAATACTATCAACTTTAAATTGAGTATATTTACCTGTGGCTTGATATGTTCTAGCAGCTTCATTAAAAAGTTCAGTATTAACAAATTTGCCTGGTCTAATATTTAAAAGAAAACCACCACTATCTCCAATTAAAAAGTTATTATGAGGGTCATACCATCCACAATCACTAGCTTTCTTATACTTTTTCTCTTTATCAGGTTCTTCAATGTATTCTAGAAAAGGATATTTACCATCAGCCATAATATTTTATTTAACTAGTAAACAAACAACAAAAGCGATAGCGCAAACAGCACCACCGCTTACCAAATATCTATTCTTGCGTTTAATACGTTCAATAGACTTATTTAAATTATCATTTACTTTATTACTATTATCAAGATTATTTTGTAAAGTTTCAACTTCTTTATAAAGAGCATTATATTTAATCTTATGAAGATTAATTATACTATCTTGTTCGTTAATAATATCTTTATAAAGTTTAGCTTTAATAATTTTAGTATTAGCAATCTTAATCATATTAATAGGAACAAGAACAGTTGTATCAGTAGTGTTGACTCCCCGTGGAGGATGCACTACATTATCAATCTCACTCTGACACCAACTTCTTGAATAACTCCCAAGTAGCACTATCATTAAGACTAATAACTTTATCTTCAATATCTTTTTCATGTTCTTTAAGTTTATAAACTATACTTTCTCTTTCAGTTATAACTAACTGTATAGAATCAATCCGAACATGATTAATAGCAGTGTCACTTTTATTATATGAATTGGCTTCTACACTAAAACGACTTATTGATAAATACAGAGTAACACATAAATTAATAATCGCTATTATAAATATTGCTATTAACATCTTCTTCATAATTCTATACAGTATTAAGTTAATCTTTTATTTCGATAAGTTTATTAAGTAAATCAAGATTCCATCTACCAGTTTCTTTAAAACCAAGAACTCTTTGAGCCATCTTGATAGCTGCAACTTGACCACAATTTACATTAGTATCAAATAATTGTTCAGCAACTCTCTGACTATTAAAATCATCAAGTTCAAATACATCCCAATAACCTACTTTATATTTTTGCCAAACAAGTTTCTGAAGCTGAACATCATTATCAAGCTTAGACTTAAACTCTTTACTACCAACAGTATAATGTTTCTTATAAGAATCAATCATAGTCCAACCTTGCCAAGTAGGATTATATTTACGACTGATACCTCTATAAGTTTCACCACCAGCATCATCTTTATCGTTTACATAACCACCTTCTTTAATAGATAGTTTTTTAAAAGCATCTCCAAAGTAAGCCATAATTTAATTTATATAAGGATTAGTACAATATCTAAAACAATCAACAGCGTCATAATATTCATCTTCATCAAATTCTTTAATTGTAACCCAAAACCAAAGAACTTTAATTTGAACTTTATAAATCACAAATTCAAAGCCATCACCAATATGATGTTCATTGCCAATTAATCTAATATTTTTTCTACGATTAACAATATACATAATATTTTATTCTTCAAGAGTTCTACGAATCCAGCCTCTAAGATATTTGATATTATTTCCTTTTCCTGCAATATCATTATAATATCTAATACGTTCAAGTTTATATTTAGCTACAAAATAATCAGCACTAATTGTAGTATCAGATTTATAAGCGTTAAGAGAATCTTGAGTTCTACGAAGCAATTCTTTAGTTAGAACTAATTCATTAACAGCAGTAGAATCAGTAACAGGAACATATCTAATCTCTGGAACAGGAGTAATACGTTTAGTACATCCACTAGATAAACAAACAACAAATATAACTAAAACAATAAAACCAATAATTACTCCAATTAAATTGTCTTTATTTAATTTCATATAACAAGTTTAAATTGAGTTTGAACACCACTAGCTTTAATTTGTAATTCTCTATCTTTAAGAACTTTATTAATATCATCACGTAGATAATTCATAGTAAAAAATTTAGTAGTTTCAATAGGATTTTCTTTAATATGATAAAGACCGTCAGAAAATCTTTTTGGCATACCATATTCATTAAGTTCAAAATCACTATCAATATGACATAACCAAATACCTTTAATAGTTAAACCAAGTATATATTCAACAGCAAAAGCATACATACTAAGTTGAAGATTATATATAGCACCATTACAATTAGGAAGATGATTAAGAGGAGCTAAAAGTCGTTCATCTTTATCAATCCAAATATTAGTTTGTTGTGCAGGTTTAACTGTTTTATCTTTCTTATAATAACCACTACTAAATTTTAATCCACCACGATTAGTTTTCCAATCACCTACAACAGCACAATTAGTATCTTCATTAACTAGAAGAATATCAATAGTTCCACTAATTAACCAATCTATAAGAAACATACCAATCTCACTATAAATCTTATATCCTCTTTCAGTGTACATTTTAAACGCATCATAAATAAGAGGATAACGATTATTAGTAAGTTCAATAAAATCTTTAAGATTAAGTAACTTATAACTAGCACCAAAATTTGGAATATCAGCAATAGTAACCATTACACCATCTTCACGTTTATCAAGATAATTAATAGCTTGTTGAAACATAGATGCTCCTTTAACACCATCTTCAAGACCATTATGAGTATTAGTTCCACGTTCACAAGCTTCTTTAGTAATAGTTGACCATTGTTCCTCTAGTTTCTTCTCACTTATTCCTAGTTCTTTAGACTTCTTTCTCAACCAATAGTTCTTATCGAACTTCGGTTGATATTGGTGGAGTATTTGAGTTGTACTAATATAGTTATTATTTAAAGTATCTATATAACTATGTTGGGCTTCATTAAATATTAATCTAATATCATTATATCTTTTATCTTTAAGTTCCATATTAATATTATTAAGTTCAACACTAGCTTGGACCCGCTTCGGCACTACGTGCCTACGCTAGACTCCCCGTGGAGGATGGAGTGGATTAGCATCAGCTTATTCTTCAATCATACTACTAGTAATTTCAACACCACCTCTACCAGCAACATTCTCTTGTTCATACAGAAGATTTTCTTCAGCTACATTAAGAGCTTTAATCGTGTTTGGAAACTGATTAGCTAAATCATTAATTTGTTTCATATAACCAATAACAACTGGAACATCTTCTAGACTAGCACCATCAGATAACTTGTCATTCAACAATTCATTTAACTTGCTAGCAGCTAGAGCAACATTATGAATACCACGCTTAATATTAAGTACAGCTTCCATACCTGCACCAGCTTTTTGATTATAATATCTTTTAATAAGTTTCCAAACAAGAATATCAGGTTGATAATTTTTAGGTAAATCAAAATTCTCAATAGCTTTCTTAAGAGCTTCTTTTTCACTAAGACCTTCTTGTAGACATGGACCTTTAGGGTCACCAAGATAATAAATAACTCCAACTTCTTTAACATACATCTCTTTATTAGGAGATTTATCTCTAGTATAAAGAAGACTAACATCTCTATCAAGAAGTTGTTTAAGTGTAGGAGCTTTTGGCATACCAGTTTCATCTATGGTCAGCATCCAATCCAATTCCAAACCGTTCATATATCTCTTCTACTTCTTCATCAAATTCAATAATTTCAAGTTTACCCATAGCATATAACCAAAGATTAGCATAAGCAGCACTATGTTTTTTACTTAGTTTAATCCAAATAGGAAGAAGTTTCTTTTTAAACTTAAGTTCAGTCTTAATCTTTTCTTCTTCTTCATAATGTTTTTGCTTTTCTTCTCCCATAACTTTAGCAGTATATTCTTTATACTCTTCTCTAGTCATAGTTTTTCTAGCTTCTTTAAAGTCTTTATAATGACTAATAAGTTTGGAACGATACCAATTCTTTTGAATAGTGCCAATATGAGGAATAGCAACACATTTATCTTTTCGTATATTAATACTAGCTTCTTTTTCAAGATTTTCAATAATAGATTTACAAAGTATTCTATCATCACCTTGAAATCCAATATCATCTAATATATTATTTATATCTTTATAGATAAGAATATAATCATCATCAAAATCTTCATGAGAACTAGTATTAGCAATATTAAAACTAGTATTAGTCTTAAAATCCATAATTGAAAGTTTAAGAACTCTTCTTAAATTACTACTATAAACAAGAACACAAGTACCTATAATTTTAAATTATACATAAGTAGTTTTAAGAAGAGTTTGATTATTTAGACGAAATGGCTAATTAGCTTTTTCAGCAGAATGGTAAATAAAAGGATTAACAGCTTTATGTTTATCAGTAATAGCAGCTCTTAAATCATTAATAGCTATAACTTTAAATTCAACAAACCAAACTTTCTGTCCTTTTGTATATCCTTGATTTTGTCCAAAAGTACCAACAGTAATAGAACGAGTTAGTTCTGTATCATTAGTAATATACTTATTAACAAATTGAGGACTAAGAACATTATGTTTAAGATAAAGATGATAACCACGTTCAAGAGTAGAACGGTCAATTATAATCTTATCCATTTGATTCATACCAATAAGTTCAGCATCTTCTTTACTAATTTTAGCAATAATTGGCATAACCTCAACTGTACTTACTTTACTATTAATAACACCGAACAAACTTTCATTTTGGCAAAGAGCAACAACACAATAATGTTTAGCAATAACTACATTAGTAAGAACAGCGTCAAGTGCTTCACTTGTTATTTCGCTGATGTCAGTAGGTAGTTGAATACCAAAATCTTTAAATTTACTTTCAACTTTAATCATAACACTAAATTATTTAGTTTTAATAATACTATCAATACCAATATTTCCAAGTTTAAGTTTACTAGGAACTTTAACTTCTTTTTTATTCCTTTCTCCACTATGAAATTCTCTAGTGTATTTAGGTTTAGTTTCACTTTTATCTTTACCCATAACTTAATTGTTTTTAGCAAATGTAAGAGTTTGAATGAATCTACCAAGAGAAAAACTATTTTTAACATTTTAATCGTAGAGGATTATATGATTATAAATATGCAAGTCATACTCCCCGTGGAGGATGGAGATAAGCTAGACTTAACCATATTAGTATTGATAATATTAATAGAGATAATGATATTGATTAACTTGATAATATTAATAGAGATAATGATATTGATT